>Ga0316228_1000024_pt1 | contig 263157 bp, 239 predicted proteins | sample TBH18021metaG_FD_206005 | JGI IMG/M metagenome (GOLD analysis project Ga0316228, IMG submission 206005) | Freshwater microbial communities from Trout Bog Lake, Wisconsin, USA - TBH18021 | ecosystem: Environmental > Aquatic > Freshwater > Lake > Hypolimnion/Profundal zone | place: USA... | reverse complement strand
TCACAGGTTCAAATCCTGTCCCCGCAACCAACTTCACGACACACCACACAAACCCGCCGCGCCCACACAGCGCGGCGGGTTTTTGCGTTGGCCAACAGGATGCTCAATCCATCGGCCGAAACAGGGCTCGGCTGATCCCCTCGGAAGCTGCCAGTCGGCATCCAGTGCGGAGCCGGGCGACAGGATCCTCTTTTTCGGGCACCGCAGAGACGAATTCTCTGAGACCGTGCGGATCTTTGGAATGTCCGGTCGAGCCAACTCCCTCTAAACATTACCGAATAAGACCAGCGTGCGGTGAACGCGCGTCCCGTCCGGCAGGATGAACGTGGTGTCCGCTTCAGGCTGCAGGGGGGGGTGCCGACCAATCCTGTGCTCGCGAAGGCCCCGATGCACGTCCCGACACCGAACAGATCGCCCCGTATCGCGATCGCGTGGCCGCCTCGTCTCGGCGGCCTGCTCGCGGCGCTCTTCGTCGTGGCGATGGGGTACGCCAGCCCGGCCCGGGCAGAGTTACGGATCGGCGTAACGCCTGGGGCGCTGGCCGATTCGATCCAGGTCGCGGCGGCGGAGGCCAAGGCCGAGGGTCTCGAAGTCCGGGTGGTCGAGTTCAGCGACTGGACGACGCCGAACGTTGCCCTCGATAACGGCGACCTCGACCTCAACTACTTCCAGCACCAAGCCTTTCTCGACAATGCCGTCCGGCAGAACGGCGTCAAGCTCGTCAGCGTCGGCCTCGGCCTCCTGCCCAATATCGGGCTCTACTCCGAGCGGTATGCGCGTCTGGCCGACTTGCCCGCGGGGGCGAAGGTCGCGGTGGCGAACGACCCGGTGAACCAGGGGCGTGGCCTCGCCCTGCTGGCCACCGCCGGGCTGATCACCCTGAAGGACGGTGTCGGCGCGAAGGCGACCCTGGATGACATTGCGGCGAATCCGAAGAAACTCCGCTTCGTCGAGATCGAGGGGCCGCAGCTCGTCCGCGCCGTCGCCGATGTCGATCTCGCGCAGGGCTATCCGGCCCACTACGTCAATGCCGGCCGCGCCGATTTCGCCGGGAAGGCGCTGCTCTATTCCGGCGTCGACGACCGCGCCTACGCGATCCGCTTCGTGGCCCGCGCCGACCGGGCCGAGACCTCCGAGATCCGGCGCTTCATCGCGCTTTACCAGACCTCGCCGGCGGTTCGGGCGCGGATCGATGCCGCCTTCGCCCATAACGCCGCCCTCTATACCTTGCCCTGGCTTCGGTGAGCCGGACTGTCGGAGCCCTTCGATCGATGCGCCTTCTGAGATTTGCCGCCGTCGCCCTGCTCTCTCTCGGCGCGATGGGAGCCCAGGCCGAAACCCTCAGGATCGGCACGGTGCCCGGCGCTTACAGCGACGCCGTCTCGGCAGCCGCCCAGGAGGCCAAGGCGCAGGGTATCGACATCAAGGTCGTGGAGTTCAGCGACTGGACCACACCCAACGTCGCGCTGGATGCCGGCGATATCGATCTGAACTTCTTCCAGCATCGCCCCTTCATGGAGAACGCCGCCAAGCAGAAGGGCTACAGCTTCGCCATCGTCGGCCTCGGCATCCTGCAGAATATCGGCCTGTACTCCCTGAAGCATAAGAGCTTCGACCAGATCCCGGTCGGCGGGACGGTGGCCATCGCCAACGATCCGGTGAACCAGGGCCGGGGCCTGCTGCTGCTCCAGAAGGCGGGGCTCATCAAGCTGAAGGACGGCGTCGGCTTCCTCGGCACCCTCGACGACATCACCGAGAACCCGAGGAAGCTCAAATTCAGCGAGGTCGAGGGGCCGCAACTCGTGCGGATCACCGGCGATGTCGATCTCGCGCAGGGTTACCCGCACTTCATCGTGGCGGCCGGCAGCTTCGATCCGACGAGCGCGCTGATCTATTCCGGCATCGAGGACAAGCTGTTCGCGGTGAGCTTCGTCACCAAGGCGGCGCGCAAGGACGATCCGGTCATCCGGAAATTCGTACATCTGTTCCAGAACTCGGACGCCGTGAAGCAGCAGATCCACACATCCTTCGCCGGCAGCAACAAGCTGTACGTGCTGGCATGGCAGAACTGACCGTGATCGGCTCAGCCTTCACCTTGGCCTTCGACCTGGCTTTCGACAGCCTCCGCGGGGCGGGCACCTGGGCGGCGGGGCTGGGCAAGCCCCGCGCCGGTTCGGCCGCGCGGGTCGCGCCGGGAGGGCGGGGCGCCGGCACCGTACGCTTCGAGGCGGTCTCCAAGACCTACCGATCCGCCTCCGGCACGGTCCAGGCCCTCGATCGGATCAGCCTCGACATCCCGGCCGGGGCGATCTTCGGCATCATCGGCCGCTCGGGGGCCGGCAAGTCGAGCCTGCTGCGCACGGTCAACCGGCTGGAGGCGCCGAGCTCCGGCCGGGTGCTGGTCGATGGCGAGCCCATCGATGCCCTCGGCACGGCCGGGCTCGTGGCTCTGCGCCGCCGCATCGGCATGATCTTCCAGCACTTCAACCTGCTCTCAGCCAAGACCGTCCGGCAGAACGTGGCCCTGCCGCTCACGGTGGCGGGCCTCGACCGGGCCGAGATCGAGCGGCGGGTGGAGGAGGCGTTGCGCCTCGTCGGGTTGGAGGACAAGGCGGAAGTCTATCCGTCGCGGCTGTCGGGCGGGCAGAAGCAGCGGGTCGGGATCGCCCGCGCCCTGGTGAGCGACCCGGAAATCCTGCTCTGCGACGAGGCGACCTCGGCCCTCGACCCGGAGACCACCCTGTCGATCCTGAGCCTCCTGCGGGACATCAACCGCCGGCTCGGGCTCACCATCATCCTGATCACCCACGAGATGAGCGTGATCCGCGAGATCTGCACCGACGTGGTGGTTCTGGAGGCGGGGCGGATCGCCGAGACCGGGCCGGTCTGGCGTGTGTTCGGCGCGCCGGAGCATCCCGCCACACGGGCCCTGCTGGCCCCCTTGACGCGGGACCTGCCGGAGGATGTGGCAGCCCGGCTCAAACCGCACGCCACCCCTGGCGCCGAGGCCGTGCTGCGGCTGACCTATGCGGGCCGGGCCGCGCCCGACCTCTCGGCCCTCGTGGCCGCGACGGGCGGGTCGGTGCGGCTGCTCCAGGCCGGCGTCGAGCGGATCCAGGGGCGCACGGTCGGCCGGATGCTGATCGCCGCCGGGGATGCGCGGACGGAGGCCCGGCTGCGGGCACTCGGGGAAGAGGTCGAGGGGATCGGCTATGTCGCCGCAGATGATTGACCGCCTCTGGCAGGCGGCCCTGGACACATTGTTGATGGTCGGCGTGTCAGCGGCGGTCGCGGTGGCTGCGGGCCTGCCGCTGGCGTTGTTCCTCGTCACCTCCGGACCCGGCGGCATCCTCCCGGCGCCGCGGGCGAAGCGCCTCGTCGGCATGGTGGTGAACGGGTTCCGCGCCGTGCCGTTCATCGTGCTTCTGGTGGCGCTGATCCCGTTCACGCGCCTCGTGGTCGGCACGACCATCGGGGTCTGGGCCGCGGTCGTCCCCCTGGCGGTGAGCGCCACGCCGTTCTTCGCGCGGATCGCCGAGGTGTCCCTCCGGGAGGTCGATCCCGGATTGATCGAGGCGGCCCAGTCGATCGGCTGCCGCCGCCGGCACGTCCTCGTTCACGTACTCCTGCCGGAGGCCCTGCCGGGAATCGTCGCCGGCTTCACCATCACGGTGGTGTCGATGATCGGCGCCTCCGCGGTGGCCGGCGCGGTCGGCGCCGGGGGGCTCGGCGACGTGGCGATCCGCTACGGCTACCAGCGCTTCGACACGACTGTCATGATGGTGGTGATCGCGATCCTGATCGTCCTCGTCTGCCTTGTGCAGTTCGCGGGCGACGGTGTGGTCCGGAGGCTCCGGGCGCGATGACGGCAGTCCGGAACGCATCCCCGCGCGATACGGCCCCGCGCTCCGACGCGGAGCGCCGTCCGGCGCCGCCCAGCCGCCCGCAGCGCATCCGCACCGATGCCGAGGCGATCGAGGCCGCCCGCGCCGTCGCGGCGATCTTCGCGGCGGGCGCGGCCGAGCGCGACTGCGACCGGCGCCTCCCCTGGGACGCGGTCGAGGCTTTCACCGCGAGCGGTCTCGGGGGCGTCACGGTGCCCCGGGAGCACGGCGGCGCGGACGTCTCCCACGCGACGCTCGCCGCGATCTTCGCCGTCCTGGCCGCCGCGGACGGCTCGGCGGCGCAGATCCACCAGAACCAATTCGGGGTGCTGGCCCTGGTGCGGGCCGCCGCGAGCCCCGCCCAGCAGGCACGGATCTTTTCCGATGTGCTCGCCGGCTACCGGATCGGCAATGCCGGCCCCGCCCGCAACGGCAAGGCGATCACCGCGGTCGAGACGCGGCTGTCCCACGGGCCGGACGGGTTACGGCTCACCGGCACGCGCTACTACGCGACGGGCGCCCTCTTCGCCCACTGGATCCCGACCCGGGCCGTCGATCCCCAGGGACGCCCGGTCTTGGCTTGGCTGCGCCGGGACGCGCCGGGGGTGCAGGTGGTGGACGACTGGCAGGGTTTCGGCCAGCGCACCACGGCGAGCGGCACCGTGCGTTTCGAGGACGCGCCGGTGGAGGAGGGGCTCACCATCGACCTGACCGCCCTAGCGGATCGTCCCGGCCTGTTCGGGCCGGTCTCGCAGCTGGTCCACGCGGCGATCGATGCCGGGATCGCCCGGGGGGCGGTGGAGGCCGCCCTCGACTTCGTGCGCACCCGGACACGGCCCTGGCCGTTCACGGTCGAGACGGCCACGGAGGACCCCTACATCATCGGCGAGGTCGGGCGGCTGCAGGTCGATCTGCACGCGGCCGAAGCGGTGCTGGCCCGGGCCGGCCATACCCTCGACCGGATTGCCGCCGGGCCGGTCACGGCACAGAGTTCCGGCGCCGCCTCCGTGGCGGTGGCCGAGGCGAAGATCCTCACCACCGAGATCGCCGTCGAGGCCTCCGAGCGGCTGCTCGAACTCGCGGGCGCCTCCGCCACCCGGGAGCGGGATAATCTCGGCCGCTTCTGGCGGGACGCCCGCGTGCACACGCTGCACGATCCGGTGCGGTGGAAACTCCACCTCGTCGGCGACTACCATCTGAACGGCGCGCTGCCCGCCCGTCACCAGTGGAACTGAGCGCCCTTCCCATGTCGCTCGCCAAATCCCTTGCCATGCCCCTCGCGCCCTCCGAGGCCGCCTTCACCCGCTCCCCCGCGCCGCCGCGCCCGGTGCCGGTGCTCGCCGACGACGCCGTGGCGCTCGCCACCGCGCGGGCCCTGGCCGCCGAATTCGCGGCGGGCGCCGCCGACCGCGACCTGAATCGGGACCTGCCCTTCGCCGAGGTCGAGCGCTTCACCGCGAGCGGCCTCTGGGCGATCACGGTGCCGCGGGAATACGGCGGCACCGGCGTGACTGCCGCCACCGCCGCGCAGGTCTGCGCCCTGATCGCGGCGGCGGACGGATCCCTGGGCCAGATTCCGCAGAACCATTTCTATGCCCTTGAGGTGCTGCGCAACGGCGGCACGGAGGCCCAGAAGCGCGACCTCTACGGGCGGGTGCTGGCCGGCGAGCGCTTCGGCAACGCGCTCGCCGAGATCGGATCGCGCGACTACGCCCGCCGCACCCGGCTCGTCCGCGAGGCCAGCGGCTGGTTCGTGGAGGGGCGCAAGTACTACTGCACCGGCTCGCTCTTCGCCCACCGCATCCCGGTGATGGCCGATGCCGAGGAGGACGGGCGGCCGGTCGCCTATCTGGTCTTCGTCCCACGGGACAGCTCGGGCATCACCCTGGTGGACGATTGGGACGGGTTCGGGCAGCGGCTCACCGGCTCGGGTTCGGTCCTGTTCGACCGGGTCCGGGTGGAGCCTGACTGGGTGGTGCCGTTCCAGGCCTCCCTGGACCGGCCGACCGCCATCGGCCCGTTCGCGCAGATCCTGCATGCGGGGATCGACCTCGGCATCGGGGAGGGCGCCTTTGCGGCGACGCTGCCCTTCGTGCGCGACCGGGCGCGGCCCTGGATCGATTCCGGCGTCACCCGGGCCGGCGACGATCCCCTGACCCTCCACGCGATCGGCGACGTGCGGGTGCGCCTCACCGCGGCGGATGCGCTCTTGGAGCGGGCGGGGCGCTTCGTCGATGCAGCGCAGGCCGCCCCCGACGCGGACAACGTCGCGGCGGCCTCGGTGGCCGTGGCGGAGGCCCGGGCGGCGAGCCACCGGGCCGGGCTGCTCGCGGCCAACAAGCTCCTCGAGCTCGGCGGCACCTCTGCCACCGACCGGGCCGAGGCGCTCGACCGCTACTGGCGCAACGTCCGCACCCACACACTGCACGATCCGGTGCGGTGGAAATACCACTGGATCGGCGCCTATCACCTCAACGGCCGGCTGCCGCCCCGGCACGGAGCCCTGTGATGACGGCGCGCAAGCAGATTCGGCTCAACGCGTTCAACATGAACTGCGTCGGCCATATCAACCACGGCCTGTGGACCCACCCGCGCGACCGCTCCTCCGACTACAACACCCTCCGGTACTGGACCGAGCAGGCGAAGCTCTTGGAGCGCGGCCTGTTCGACGGGCTGTTCATCGCCGACATCATCGGCGTCTACGACGTCTATGGCGGCGGCATCGACGTGACGGCGCGGGAGGCAGTGCAGCTCCCGGTCAACGACCCGACCCTGATCGTCCCCGCCATGGCGGCGGTGACCGAGCATCTGGGCTTCGGCGTCACCGTGAACGTCCACGCGGAGGCGCCCTACACCTTCGCCCGCCGGATCTCGACGCTGGACCACCTGACGGAGGGCCGGATCGGCTGGAACATCGTGACCGGCTATCTCGAGAGCGCCCATCGCGGCCGGGGCGACGCGCTGCCCGCCCATGACCGCCGCTACGACTATGCCGACGAGTATCTGGAGGTTCTGTACAAGCTCTGGGAGGGCAGCTGGGACGATGCGGCCGTGCGCCGGGACCGGGCGGCGCGGGTGTTCAGCGACCCGGCGCGGATCCGGCCGGTCGCCCATCGCGGGGAATTCCTCACGGTGGAGGGCATCCACCTGTGCGAGCCCTCGCTCCAGCGCACCCCCGTGCTCTATCAGGCGGGCGCCTCCGGCCGCGGCCGGGCTTTCGCGGGGCGCCATGCCGAATGCGTGTTCATCTCGGCCCGGGATAAGGCGTCGGCCCGCGACTCCATCCGCGCGATCCGGGCCGAGGCGGCTGCCGCCGGGCGGGACCCGCAGGACGTGAAGGTGTTCGTCGGCATCGCGGCGATCCCCGGGCGCACCCGCGCGGAGGCCGAGGACAAGCGCGCCGAGTACATGCGCTACGCCAACGCCGAGGCGGGGCTCGCGCATTTCTCGGCCTCCACGGGCATCGACTTCGCCCGCTACGGCCTCGACGAGCCGATTCCCTACGCCCCCGGCAACGCCATCCAGTCGGCCAATGCGGCCGCCGCCAAGCGGGGGCTGACCAAGCGCGACCTCCTCGCCGAACTCGGGCTCGGCGGGCGCTACGCGGTGCTGACCGGCGACGGCGCGACCATCGCGGACGAATTGCAGGCCTGGGTCGAGGAGGGCGAGATCGACGGGTTCAATCTCAGCCGGATCGTCGTGCCGGAGAGCTTTTCGGATTTCATCGACCTCGTGATCCCGGAACTCCAGGACCGGGGCCTGTACAAGACCGCCTACGCGCCGGGCTCGCTGCGGCGCAAGCTCTTCGGCGCGGGCGACCGCCTGCCCGAACGCCACGCCGCCCACGCCTTCCGGAATGCGGGCGCCGTCAGGGCCTGACGGCCGCCGGCGCGCGGCGGCGCGTCAGATCGTGCGCCACCATGCCGACCAGCATGGCGGCCACGAAGACGAGGACCGGCACCGCGCCGGTCGAGAGCGCCGCCACGGCCGGGCCGGGGCAGAAGCCCGACAGGCCCCAGCCGATCCCGAACAGGGCGGCCCCGCCCACCAGCGGGGCGTCGATCCGCCGGGATCGCGGCAGGTCGAAACTATCGGCGAGGACCGGGCGCCGGAGCCGGCGCGACACGAGATAGCCGAGGGCCGACACGCTCACCGCCCCGCCGAGCACGAAGACGAGGCTCGGATCCCAGGCGCCCCCGACATCGAGGAAGCCGCGCACGCGGGCGGGGTCGAGCATGCCCGACAGCGACAGGCCGAGCCCGAACAGCAGGCCGGCTGCGAGCGCCGCCAGGGGACGCACCGGGCCGCTCACGACGCGACCCGCATCAGGGCCACCGTCAGCATCCCGGTGGCGAGGAAGACCAGGACCGCCACGATCGAGCGCGGCGAGAACCGGGCGAGGCCGCAGACGCCGTGCCCGGAGGTGCAGCCGGAGCCGAGCCGCGTACCGAAGCCCACGAGCAGCCCGGCGAGTGCCAGGACCGGCAGCCCCGCTCCGATCCGCATCGCCGGCCAGTGCCCGGCCAGGATCGCGAAGACCGGCGGCCCGAGGACGAGGCCGATGAGGAAGGCGGCATCGGCGAACCACCGCTCCCCCGGCCGCCTGAGCCCCGAGACCACGCCGGAGACGAGTCCGCTGATCCCGGCGATGCGGCCGTTGAGCAGCAGCAGCGTGGCGGCGGAGAGGCCGATCAGCAGGCCGCCCCCGAGGGCCGGAAGGTAAGCGTCCATCGATGGTGATTCCGGTGTCTCCCGTGCCGGGATACCGCCGCCGCCCATCCGGAACAAGCCTTGCCAAACGGCGTTGGATCGACAAATATTGAGACATAACAATGGGTTAGCGAACAACATGCTCGTATTTGGGCAGGCTGCGAACGAAACCTTCTCCCTCGACCGGGACGAGACGGAAGAGCTTTCCCGGGGCGCGATGCCACCCCGTTCGACTGGGGCCGGAACACAGAATCAGACACGGGCCCCCGAGCCCGGCAGTACGGAGGATGTCATGCCTGCAGAATCGATCCGGCGGGGGGATCAGGTGGTGTTCGACCGCCTCGACCTCGCGGAGGCTCTCGGGATCTGGCGGCATGCCAGGGGCCGGATCGTCCGCATCCACGGCCGGGACGGGCGCTCGGGGACCGTCGACGTCGCGTTCGAGGGCCACGCAATCCTGGAACGCTACCTGCCCGACCTGTTCCGGCGGGTGCACTGAGCGTCCGGATCGCACGCCGGCCATGAACGCACGCGCCACACTCCAGCCGCCCCTGCGCACGGTGAGCCGCGGCACCGACGAGGCGGAGGTCTGGGCGGCCCTGCGCGCCGAAGCCGAGGCCGCGCTCGCCGAGGAACCGCTTTACGCGGGCATCATCCAGGCCACAATCCTCGATCAGCGCAGCCTCGCCCAGGCGCTGGCCTACCGCCTCGCCCACCGGCTGGGCGACGGCGACCTCGCGCGCCTGTCGATGCGCGATCTCTGCCTCAATGCCTTCGAGGCGGATCCCCAGGCCGGGGCCCATGCGGTGCGCGACCTCGTGGCGATCCGCGAGCGCGATCCGACCTGCCGGCGCTATCTCGACCCGTTCCTGTTCTACAAGGGATTCGCCGCCCTCGAAGCCTACCGGGTCGGCCACTGGCTCTGGCACCGGGGCCGGACGACCCTGGCCCTGCACGTCCAGAGCCGCATCTCCGAGGCGTTCGGCTGCGACATCCACCCGGCGGCCCGAATCGGCTCGGGCGTGTTCATCGACCACGCCACCGGGGTGGTGATCGGCGAGACCACGGTGGTGGCCGACGACGTGTCGATCCTGCAATCGGTTACGCTCGGCGGCAACGGCAAGGAGAGCGGCGACCGGCATCCCAAGATCGAGCGCGGGGTGCTGCTCAGCGTCGGCGCCAAGGTGCTGGGCAACATCCGGGTCGGCGCAGGCGCCAAGGTCGCGGCCGCCGCGGTGGTGCTGGCCGACGTGCCCGCCCACACCACGGTGGCGGGCGTGCCGGCCCGGGTCGTCTCGCGCCTGCGCGCGGACGAGGAGCCGGCGCTCAGCATGGACCAGTCCTTCGGCTTCGGCGACGGAATCTGACCGGCCGAGAAAAATCCCTTCTTTCGAAACGTTGTCCTCAGGACAGGCCCGCGCGCGCCGCTCTTTAGAGAAACAAATTCTTCCTCTCTCCAAGATATCAAAAATACATTCTCCTACCGACACATGATGGGTGATCAAACTTCTACATGGACCGTCTAAATCAAAACGTTCTTTTGTTGACGGTCGAGGCTTGGAACGCTTACTCAAACTTTGCTGACTCGGCCACAGGCTCAGCCGGCCTCAATAGTGGCAGCCCTGCTCAGGCTTGCACGAAAACACTTGCTCACCGGATCGGAACAGCCTCCTGAGCTTTCCCGATCTCACGAAATCTTGCGCCCGGCCCGTCTCAGCGACGCGGCCGCCCGCCGTTGCGCGGGGCGATGCGGCGCGCCCGCAACCAGACGGAGACGACGAACGATGAGCGGACCGGGTTTGAGCGTGAGCGCCACGGCGGCACGCAATCTTGCAACGGCGACCGTCACCTCGGTCCAGAACGCGGCCAACACCCCGCGCTGGCTCCTGCGGCTCCTGCCCTTCGTGGACGTCGCCGGCGGCGTCTACCGCGTCAACCGCCGCGCCGTCGTGCTGGCCAAGGGCGGCCGCATCGACCTCGCCGCCGAGGAGAACGGCCGGGTGGTCCGCCCCGGGTCGCTCCGCGCGGTCCCGCTGTTCAGCCGCCTGGGTGATGCCGAACTCGCGACGCTCGCGGGCAAGTTCAAGGAGAGCAAGCACGCGGCGGGGGAGGTCATCCGGGAGGAGGGCGCGGCCGAGCGCAACCTCGTGGTCGTGGCCGACGGCACGGTCGAGCTGACGTTGTCGGGCCCCTACACGGGACGCCTACGCCAGGGGCTCGCCACCAAGGGCGACTATTTCGGTGACGGCGACCTCGTGGACGAGGCTGCCCCGGCCCCGGCCGTGAAGGCCCTCTCGGCCGTGACGCTCCTCACCCTCGACCGCGCCGCCCTTGAGGATGAGGCGATCCGCACGCGCATCGGCCAGTATCAGGAGGAGCGCGAGCGCCTGAAGGGCCACACCAACTCCTACGGCGAGCAGGGTATAGAGCTCCTGGCGGTCCATACCGGCGAGCCGCGCCTGCCGACGACCTTCGTGGATTACGAGGCGCACCCGCGCGAGTACCACCTCTCGACCATCCAGACGATCCTCAACACCCACACCCGGGTCACCGACCTCTACTCCAACGAGATCGACCAGCTCCGCGAGCAGATCCGCCTCACCGTCGATGCGGTGAAGGAGCGCGAGGAGTGGGAGCTCCTGAACAATTCGCAGTTCGGCCTGCTGGGTGAGGTCGGCTCGCGTCAGCGCATCCCGACCCGCGGCGGCCCGCCCACCCCGGACGACCTCGACGAGCTGCTGACGCTGGTCTGGAAGAAGCCGGCCTTCTTCGTGGCCCATCCCCGCGCCATCGCGGCTTTCGGCCGGGAGGCGACCCGCCGCGGCGTCCCGCCGGTGGTGGTGCACCTGTTCGGCGCGCCGTTCATCACCTGGCGCGGCGTTCCGCTGGTGCCGAGCGACAAGCTGCCGATCGACATCGATCCGGTGACCGGCGCCCAGACCACCTCGATCCTGCTCCTGCGCGTCGGCGAGGGCGAGCAGGGCGTGGTCGGCCTGCAGAAGTCGGGCGTGACCGGCGAGATCGAGCCCGGCCTGTCGGTGCGCTACATGGGCACCAACGATCACTCCATCGCCTCGCACCTCGTGACCCGCTACTTCTCGGCGGCCGTGCTGGTCGAGGACGCGATCGCCCGCCTCGATAACGTGCTGCTGGGCAACTACCATGACTACGCCTGAGGCGCCGGCCTTCGGCATCCCCACGGGGAACGTGGGCGAACTGGCTCACGCGGATCTCGTCGGGCGTCTCGCCCGCGAGATCTACGGGCAGGGGCAGGCAGCGAGCCAGCCCTTCGCCCCGGCGATCCCGGCCGGCCCCCAGGCGCCTCAGGCGCTGGAAGGCCTGCCGCAGGGCCTCGGTGGCGCCCCGCTGCCGAGCGCCTCGGTGGGAACCCCCTCGGCTCCGGCCGGGGGGCTTCCCGCGGGTTTCCAGCCCGAGGTCTCGGGCCTCGGCGCGCGCTCCTTCGGGGGGCCGCCGGTCGGCCTGCCGGGCCTTTCCGGCCCGACCCTGCCGAACCTCGCGCCGGCCAGTCCGGCCTTCGCCGACGTGGCGGCGATCCCGCCGGTCCACCCGGCAAGCCCGCGCCCCGTCCTGCCGGACTTCTCCTTCCCCAGCGCCCCGGCGCTGGCGGCCGCCCTCCCGGGCGGTCCGGAGCTGCACCGGCAGATCGCGGCGGACCACCCGCGCGCCAACGCCTTCGCGCATGCGCTCGCCCCGCATCTCGTCCCCGCCGCCCCGTCGAAGGCCGGCGTGGACGAAGCGCAGGCGAGCGTCTCGAAGACCGGACGGCTGTCCCGGGCTCCGGAAGCGCCCGTGTCCGACTACTACTTCCTGAACCTCGGCCCCGGCCCGGCCCGGAAGGCCCCGGCCAGCCCCCGCGTCGAGCCCACCCGCTCGCCCGGTCCGGCGCCGCGGCTGACCGCGCAGGGGTCGAGCCCGGTGGCGGCGCCGTTCGACGTGGAGCATGTCCGCCGGGATTTCCCGGCCCTGCACCAGAGCGTCAACGGCCACCCGCTGGTCTGGCTCGACAACGCCGCCACCACCCACAAGCCGCAGGCCGTGATCGACGCGACCTCGGAATTCTACGCGCGGCACAATTCGAACATCCACCGGGCCGCCCACACCCTGGCGGCGCGCTCGACGGACCTGTTCGAGGGCGGCCGGGAGGCGGTGCGCCGCTTCCTCAACGCCCCCACGAAGGACGACATCGTCTTCCTGCGGGGCACCACGGAGGCGATCAACCTCGTGGCCGCCTCGTACGGGGGAGCCCATATCGGGCCGGGCGACGAGATCATCGTCTCGACCATCGAGCACCACGCCAACATCGTGCCCTGGCAGTTGCTGGCGCAGCGCACCGGGGCGACGCTCCGGGTGATCCCGGTCAACGACCGGGGCGAGATCATCTTCGAGCAATACGCGGCCCTGCTCTCGGGGCGCACGAAGATCGTCTCGGTGACCCATGTCGCCAACGCGCTCGGCACGGTGAACCCGATCCGGGAGATCATCCAGCTCGCCCATGCCTACGGGGTGCCGGTGCTGGTGGATGCGGCGCAATCCTCGCCGCACATCCCCCTCGACGTGCAGTCCCTCGACGCCGACTTCCTGGTCTTCTCGGGCCACAAGGTGTTCGGGCCCACCGGCATCGGCGCCCTCTACGGCAAGACGCACCTGCTGGAGGCGATGCCCCCCTGGCAGGGCGGCGGCCACATGATCGAGGACGTCACCTTCGCGCGTACCGTCTACAAGGGCGCGCCGGAGAAGTTCGAGGCGGGCACCCCGGATATCGCGGGTGCGGTCGGCCTCGGCGCGGCCCTCGACTACCTGGAGGGGATTGGCCTGCCGGCGATCGCCGCCTACGAGCACGACCTGCTGGACTACGCGCAGGCGGGCTTGGCCGACGTGAAGGGCCTGCGCCTGATCGGTACGGCGCGCGAGAAGGCGAGCGTGATGTCCTTCGTGATCGACGGGCAGGAGAACGAGGCGGTGGCCCACCACCTCGACGCGCACGGCATCGCGGTGCGCTCGGGCCACCATTGCGCCCTGCCCGCCTTGCGCCGCTTCGGCGTCGATCAGTCGGTGCGGGCTTCGCTGGCCTTCTACAACACCCGCGCGGATGTGGACGTGTTCCTCCGGGCGCTGCACACCCTGCCCAGGCACTGAGCCGGTCTCACCGGCCCCCTCCATCGGAGCCGTGTCCGGTCGCATTGCGATCGGACACGGCTCCGACGTTTCGGGAGATCGTTCAGCCCCGGGCCCCGTAGCGCGCCATGAACACGGCCACGGCTTCCGTGACATGACGCTCGAGCTGCGCCGGCGCGATGGCGAAGGCGTGGGGCGTGAACAGCATCAGCGGAACGAACTTGCCCATGATGCTGCCCGTGAAGATCTCGGCCGCCTGCTCCGGGTCGTCGCCGGTGAACTCGCCGCGCGCCCGCGCCTCCGCCAGGTAGCCGGTGAGCTTCTGCAGGGTGCGGCCCGGCGCCATCGCGTAGAAGGCTTCGCCGAGCGCTGGATGCCTGTGGGTCTCGTTCACGATCATGCGAGCGAGCGCCACCACGGTCGGGCTGCACATGCAGTCCAGAAGTGCAATGCCGACCGATCGCAAGACGATCGGAATGGGTCCTTCGCTCTCGAGATTTGCGTCGAGTACCTGCCGAACATCATTATTTCGGGTGTTCACCACTTCGATGAACAGCTCTTCCTTGCTGCCGAAGTGGCGGTAGAGCGTTTCCTTGGACGACCCGGCCGCCAGGGCGACCATCTGCATCGTCGTCTCAGCGAAGCCGTGCTGCAGGAATACCTGTTCGGCCGCCTGGGCGATCTCCGCGCGACGCCGTGCCCCGCGGGGGATCGGCCCCCGTGCGGCCCTTCGATCGATCCCCACGGCGCTTGACATCGATCCGCACACCCTCGCACATCCGAACCGCCGGGTTCGGTTATGTCGATCGTATCTCAGGCAAGCAAGCCGGGTGACCGCGTGTTCCCGCCGGCTGCGCGGTCGATAGGGTTGCGAAGCCGATTTCATGACCGACGATGATGGGGACAGCCGGTCGCGCTCCGGTGGCCGCCCGCGCGACCGCCGCGATTACATCGATCTCGGCTCCGAAGCCGACGACCAGGGACGCCGTGCGGCGCGCGCCTCCGGTTTCGCTGAACGGCCGGATGGTCCGGGATCGCGCGAGCGCCGCTCCGGCGGCTCCCGGGATGAGGCTCGGGATGAAGCCGATCACGACCGGCGCGAGGGCCGGCAAGGGGATGAGCCCCGTCGGAGCCGGGGATCGGACAGCCGGACCGGACAGGCCGGCGAGACGGGGGGCACGGACAAGGATCGGAGCCCTCGGGGGCAGGGCGACGACCAGGACGAGGGCGCCGCGCGGCGCAGCAAGCGACGGCCCCTCGTGTACGGCATCGCCGCCCTCGTGCTCCTGCTGATGATCGGCGGCGGCCTCTACTTCTGGCTCACGACCCGGGGCAAGGCCTCGACGGACGACGCCTATACCGACGGCAACATCGTCAGCATCGCGCCCCAGGTCACCGGGCAGGTAATCACCCTCGACGTGACCGACAACCAGTTCGTCCACAAGGGCGACCCGCTGTTCCACATCGACCCCCGGCAATACGTCTACCGGCAGGAGCAGGCCCAGGGTCAGCTCGATGCGAACACGGCGCAGATCGCCAACCAGAAGCTCGGCGTCGAGATCGCCAAGAAGAACTTTCCGGCCGCGCTCGCGCTCGCGCAGGCGAACCTCGCCTCGGCCAAGGCCAACCTCGCCCTGCAGCAGGCGAATTACGACCGGCAGAAAAGCCTGCCGAAGCTCGCCACCACCCAGCAGGACGTGGACACGACGGCGGCGAACTACCAGCAGGCGAGGGCGCAGGTCGAGCAGGCCGAGGCCCGGGTCACCCAGGCGATGCCGGTCCAGCAGAATATCGGCCAGTCCCAGCAGCAGGTCGATCAGCTCCAGGGGCAGGCCGAGCAGGCCAAGGGCCAGCTCGATCAGGCGACCCTCAACGTCGAGTGGAGCGTGGTGCGCGCCCCCCAGGACGGCTGGGTCACGAAGCGCAACGTCAATGCCGGCGACTATCTGTCGGCCGGCCAGCAGGTCATGTCCCTCGTCACCCCGGATGTCTGGATCACGGCCAACTACAAGGAGACGGAGCTCGACGGCATGCATCCCGGCCAGCCGGTCACCATCACGGTCGACGCCTATCCGAACCTCGACCTGCACGGGCACGTCGACTCGATCCAGCGCGGCTCGGGCTCGAAATTCTCCGCCTTCCCGGCCGAGAACGCGACCGGCAACTTCATCAAGATCGTCCAGCGGGTGCCGGTGAAGATCGTGATCGATTCCGGGCTGAAGACGGACGAGCCGCTGCCGCTGGGCATCAGCGTCGAGCCGACGGTGATGCTGAAATGAGCGGCGATCCGAATGCGGGCTGGAAGCCGGCCTACAATCCCTGGCTGATCGCCATCACGGTGACGCTCGCCGCCTTCATGGAGATCCTCGACACCACCATCGTCAACGTGGCTCTGCCCTACATCGCCGGGTCGCTCGCCGCCTCCAGCGACGAGGCGACCTACACGCTCACCGCCTATCTCGTCGCCAACGGCATCGTCCTGACCATCGCCGGGTGGCTCTCCGACACGATCGGACGCAAGCGCTACTTCCTGATCTGCATCGGCATGTTCACGGTGTCGTCGTTCCTGTGCGGCATCTCGCAGAGCCTCGGGCAGATCATCGTGTTCCGCCTGATGCAGGGCTTCTTCGGCGGCGGCCTGCAGCCGAGCCAGCAGGCGATCATCCTCGACACCTTCCCGCCCGCCCAGCGCGGGGCGGCCTTCGGGGTGACCGCGGTGGCGACCGTCGTCGCCCCCGTGCTCGGGCCGACGCTCGGCGGCTACCTGATCGAGCACCTGGACTGGCGCTGGATCTTCTTCGTCAACGTGCCGGTCGGGATCGTGGCGGTGATCGCCAACTCCATCCTCGTGCAGGATCCGCCCTCCGAGGAGCAGAAGCGCAAGACCAAGCGCGGCATCGACTATATCGGGCTGGCGCTGATCGTGATCGGCATCGGCTGCCTGCAGATCGTGTTCGACCGCGGCGAGGATGACGGCTGGCTCGGCTCGCCGTTCATCCGGACCCTGTCGGTCATCGGCGTGCTGGGTGTGTTCGGGGCGATCTGCTGGCTGCTGACGGCCAAGAAGCCGATCATCGACCTCGACGTGTTCAAGGACAAGAACTTCGCCATGGGCTGCGTGCTCATCGGCGCCATGGGCTTCGCGCTCTACGCCAGCGCGGTGGTGATCCCGCAATTCGCCCAGAACGTGCTCGGCTACACCGCGCTGAAATCCGGCCTGATCCTGTCGCCGGGCGGGATCGTGGTGATCATCCTGATCCCGATCGTCGGCCAGATCATGAAGGTCGTGCAGACGCGCTTCATCGTCATGTTCGGCTTCAGCCTGATGGGCGCGGCCCTGTTCTATTCGAGCCGGCTCGCCCCCGATATCGACTTCAAGACCCTGGTGCTGATGCGCTCCCTCCAGACCGCGGCGCTCGGCTTCCTGTTCGTGCCGATCTCGACCATCGCCTACCTGACCCTGCCGCAGAAGTACCGCAGCGACGGCGCGGCCCTGTTCTCGATGTTCCGCAACGTGTTCGGATCGCTGGGGATCTCGCTCTCGACCGCTGCCATCACCGAGCGCACCCAGGCCGATCAGGCGCACCTGTCCGGGTTCATGACGCCCCTGCGCTCCGGCTACACCACGCTGATCCAGGAGAGCGAGCACACCCTCCGCTCGCTGGGCCGCGCGGCCTCCGTGGTGCACCAGCAGGCGGTGGCCCACACCTACCAGACCTACATGAAGCAGGCGCAGGTCCTGGCCTACGGCAACGTCTTCCAATACACGGCCCTCGTCGCCCTGATGGTCGTGCCGCTCTGCTTCCTGATCTCGGGCAAGACCGCGCAAGGCGGCGGCGGGGGACACTGACATGGCCTCCCGCATCCTCACCGCGTGGCTGCGCGGCGGCGCGGCCCTCGCCCTGTCGGGCGTGGCGGCCTGCACGGTCGGCCCGAACTTCCTGCCGCCCGCCGCACCGCTCCTGGAATCGAGCGACTACCTCGATACCGGCCTGCCGGCCCGGACCCCATTGCGGCTGCTGGCCCGCACCAGCCCGGAGGAGCCGGCGGTGGCGTGGTGGCTCGCCTTCCGCGATCCGGTCCTGGCGGCTCTCGAAGACCGCGTCGCCGCGCAGAATCTCGACGTGCAGACGGCGACCGCCCGCCTGTTCCAGAGCCGCGCCCAGCTCGGCACAGCGGCCGCCGCCGGGTTGCCGACCCTCAATGGCCAGGGCAGCGCCTACCGGGAGCAATTCAGCAAGAACGGCACGATCGGCCTCCTGTCGAACTCCCTGGGCGGGCTCACGGGCAGCGGCGGTTCCACCGCATCCAGCAGCACCCTGACGGCGCCGCTGACCAACGGCTTCGAGAGCTACACGCTGGGCTTCGACGCATCCTGGGAGCTCGACCTCTGGGGCAAGGTCCGTCGCTCCGTCGAATCCGCCCAGGCGCAGGCCGATGCCGCCGCCGAGCAGCGGCGCGACGCGCTGATCTCGAGCCAAGCGGAACTCGCGCGCGACTACGTGCAGCTGCGCGGGACCCAGGAGCAAATCCGGATCGACCTCGCCAACATCAAGGTCAATGAGCAGATCCTCGACGTCGTGCGGATCCGTCAGCAGCGGGGGCTCGTCACCGGCCTCGACACGTCGAACGCCGCTCAGCAGGTCGAGGCGATCAAGGCGCAGCTGCCGCCGCTCCAGCAGCAGGAGATCCAGCAGATCAACGCCATCGCGCTCCTGCTGGGCGAGCCGCCGCTCGCGCTGTCGCAGGATCTGGTGACCGGCCGGTCGATCCCGCCGGTTCCGCCGCGGATCCCCCTGGGCGTGCCGTCGACCCTGGTGCTGCGCCGCCCCGACATCCGGCGGGCCGAGGCCAACCTGCACGCCGCGGTGGCCGAGATCGGGGTCGCCGAGGCGCAGTTCTTCCCGACCGTGACGCTGACGGCGAGCCCGGTCGTCAACGCCATCGACCCGGCCAAGATCTTCCGGGGCTCGTCCCTGCAATACATGAACATCGGGCCGTCGATCTCGATCCCGCTGTTCGAGGGTGGCCGGCTGAAGTCGAACCTCGTGCTCCAGCGGGCCCGCCAGCAGGAGGCCGCGATCGCCTACCAGAAGGCGGTGCTCCAGGGCTGGCACGACGTGGTCAACGCCCTCGCCGCCCTCAAGGGCGACGAGGGGCGCCGGGCGCGGCTCGCCCGGCAGGTGGCGGATGCCCGGCAGGCGCTCTCGCTGTCGCGGGCGCGCTACACGCAGGGCGTCGAGATCTTTACCACCGTCCTCCAGACCTCGCAGACGGTGCTGCAGGCGGAGACCAACCTCGTGCAGGCGACGGCGGCGATCTCGACCGACTTCGTGGCCCTGTCGAAGGCCCTCGGGGGCGGCTGGGAGACGACCTTCCCCGCCGGCCCGACGCCGGCCCTCGACCTGTCGCGGGTATCGATCCCCGCCGCCGACCTCACGCATACGGGGGGTGGGACGCCCTGACGGGCGCCCGACCCGATCTCACGCCACCCTGACGGTCTCCGGGAACCGGTCGACCTCGCCCGTCAGGTGCTTTGACTGACGCGACAGCTCCGAGGCCGCGCCTCTTCCCTCCGCGGTCCACGGCACCGCCGCGGTCCCGCTCCTCACACGCCCCGATGATACCGCGCCGACAAAGGATCCCATATTCGTGATCCGTCGATGCGGAACGACAGATCTGATGACGACATCTTGCTCTACTGATCAAGTGGAGAAGACGTCATGCTCAAAAAGTCTGCTGGCGCTGCACTGTGTGTGGCCTGCCTGTATTCGGTCACGCCTGCCCTGGCCGCTCCGAACGAGATGCCGCAGGGCAAGCGGGACGCGATGTCCATGAAGGACACGAAACGCGCCGTGACGATGCAGCGGAAGGAGAACAAGGAAGCCGACAAGAACGTCGACAGCCTCATCACCAACCGCAAGTGACGTCGGACCGCCACCGAGGCACCATCGTGCGTCGGCGAGCGGGCGCGACACCCGTGCCGCGAACGAGATCGGCGCTCAGCCGCGCCGATCCGGCAAGCGCGGCTGTGCCTCCCCGGATCTGAGGCGCCCGGCGCGCCGGGCGATCCCGAGCGCGGGTGGCGCCGGCTCCTCATCCGGCCGCTGCGTCGGCCGAGAGCCGTGCCCGAACGCGGTGCAATCGGACACGGCTCTGAGCCTTCGTTTCAACGTGCTCTCGCGCGCCGAACCGGTCTCCACTTCAGCGGAGAGCGCTCTAAACCCTGCGCCGCTGCGGGCGCGATGCGCCCCCCGTCTCGGCCGATTCCTGTTCCAGCCGCTCGGCCTCGACCCTCACGTAGCTGAGGCAGCGCCGCCGGGCCTGCGGATCGTCGATGCGCGTGAAGGCATCCATCAGCTCGGCACAGGCGTGTAGCTGCGCCAGACGTCCGGCTTCGGCCTCGCCGCCGCTCAGGAACGCCCCGGCCGGTATGTCGAGCGCGGTCGCCAGCTGGTTCAGGATGTCTTTAGAATCACGCATGCCTGAACCGCCCGGAAACACAGCGATCATCCCTAAGACCCAGCTTGGAACGATTCAAATCACTTGCTGGTGTTCGGCATTGCGTATGCCAAGGGCGGCGAAGGGCGGAACGCCGGCCCTTGCGGCGAAGGTGTCGCGGACCTGCCGCAATCGGACTCGATAGCGTAGGGCTGCGCGGCGCGCCGCCTTGTCTCAGCCCGGACGGTGCGCAGGCCCTGACTTCGGAGTTCCTGCATGCTGTCTCGCTTCGCCTTGCCCGCCCTCGTCGCAGCCCTGCTGGCCGCCGGTCCTGCGGCGGCGCAGATGGCGCGCACCGAGGCCAAGGAGACCGCGAAGGAGGGGACCGCGAGCAAGGTCGTGCCGCTGAGCAAGGCCGACGTGCAGCTCTCCTTCGCCCCCGTGGTGAAGCGGGCCGCCCCCTCGGTGGTGAACGTCTACGCCTCCCACGTGGACAAGCGCTCCAACGCCCGCACCAGCGCCATGGAGGAGTTCATGCGCCGCTTCTTCGGCGAGCCGGAGGGTGGCCGCGGGCCCCGGGGCGACCGGGCGCAGCGCTCCCTGGGCTCGGGCGTGCTGGTCGATGCCGACGGGCTCGTCATCACCAACAACCACGTCATCGACAACATGAACGAGGTGCGGATCGCGCTCGCCGACCGGCGCGAGTTCGAGGCCACGATCCTGATGCGCGACACCCGCACCGACCTCGCCGTGCTCAAGCTCAAGGAGCCGCCGAAGGGCCTCGTGCCGATGCCGTTCGGCGATGCCGACGCCCTGGAGGTCGGCGACTTCGTGATGGCGATCGGCAACCCGTTCGGCGTCGGCCAGACGGTGACGCAGGGCATCGTCTCGGCGCTGGCGCGCACGCAGGTCGGCTCGGCCGACTACCAGTACTTCATCCAGACCGACGCGGCGATCAACCCGGGCAATTCCGGCGGTGCGCTGGTCGACCTGAAAGGGCAGCTCGTCGGCATCAACACCGCGATCTACTCGCAGTCCGGCGGCAGCCACGGCATCGGCTTCGCGATCCCCGTCGGCATGGTCAAGGCCGTGGTCGAGGCGGCCCGTGAGGGGGCGAGCGTCGTGCGCCGGCCCTGGCTCGGGGCCCGGATCCAGAGCGTCACCCCCGACATCGCCGACAGCATGGGCCTCGACCACCCGACCGGCGTGCTGGTGGCGAGCCTGCAGGCCAAGAGCCCGGCCGACGAGGCCGGCCTGAAGCGCGGCGATCTGATCCTGACGGTCGACGGCCAGGAGGTCGCCGATCCGGAGGCCTTCGGCTATCGCTTCGCGCTCAAGGGCGTCCAGGGCCAGACCCGGTTCGGCATCCTGCGCGGCACGACGCGCCAGACCGTCACCGTCAAGCTGATGCCTGCGCCGGAGACGCGCCCGCGGGACACGCTCAAGGTGAAGACCCGCTCGCCCTTCCTGGGCGCGACGCTGGTCAACACCTCGCCGGCGGTCGCCGAAGAGATGCAGGTCGATTTCCAGACGGACGGCGTGGTCGTGCAGGCGGTGGAAGAGAACTCCGTCGCGGCCCGGGTCGGGCTGCAGAAGGGCGACGTGATCGTGGCGGTCAACGGCGTGCCGATCGCGACCACCAAGGATCTCGACCGGGTCACCCGCAACAGCCTCAATTCCTGGGAGGTGGCGATCAACCGCAACGGCGAGGTCCTGACCTCGGTGTTCGGGGGCTGATCCCACGCGATCGCGGGCGGCCGGCTTGCGCCGGGGCTCAGCCCCGGTGTTGATGCGCGGATGTCCGATCTGTTCGCCTCCGCGGAGCCGCCCGCGATGCCGGATGCCGGCCGCACACCCGGTGCCGAGGCCGCCCGGCCCCTGGCGGACCGGCTGCGCCCGCAGAGTCTCGCCGAGGTCGTCGGCCAGGAACACCTGACCGGGGAGGGGGGTGCGCTCACCCGGCTCCTGCGCGGACGGACCCTGGGTTCGCTGATCTTCTGGGGCCCGCCCGGCACCGGCAAGACCACCGTGGCGCGGCTGCTCGCCCAGGGCACCGACCTGCATTTCGAGCAGATCTCGGCAATTTTTTCGGGCGTGCCCGACCTGCGCAAGGTCTTTGAAGCCGCCCGCAAGCGCCGGGCGACCGGGCAGGCGACCCTGCTGTTCGTGGACGAGATCCACCGGTTCAACCGGGCGCAGCTCGATGCCTTCCTGCCGGTGATGGAGGACGGCACCGTCACGCTGGTGGGCGCCACCACCGAAAACCCCTCCTTCGAGCTGAACGCCGCGCTCCTGTCCCGGGCCCGGGTGCTGCTGTTCCGGGCCCTCGACCCGGGCGCCATCGCGCGGCTGCTGGTCCGGGCCGAGGCCCTGACCGGGCAGACCCTGCCGCTCACCGAGGAGGCGCGGGGCGTGCTGGTCCGCATGGCCGACGGCGACGGCCGCGCGGCCCTGACCCTGGCCGAGGAGGTCTGGCGCTCGGCGCAAGCAGGCGAGACCCTCGACGCGGAAGAATTGCAAAAAATCGTGCAGCGGCGGGCGCCGATCTACGACAAGGCGCAGGAGGGCCATTACAACCTGATCTCGGCCCTGCATAAGACCGTGCGCGGCTCGGATCCGGATGCCGCGCTCTACTATCTCTGCCGGATGCTCGATGCCGGCGAGGACCGGCTGTTCATCGCCCGCCGGCTGGTGCGCATGGCGGTGGAGGATATCGGCCTCGCCGATCCGCAGGCCCTGGTGGTGGCCAACGCCGCCAAGGACGCCTTCGACTTCCTCGGCAGCCCGGAGGGCGAGCTAGCGCTGGCCCAGGCGGCGATCTACCTCGCCTGCGCGCCGAAATCGAACGCCGTCTACGAGGCCTACAAGGCCGCGACGCGGCTGGCCAAGGAGGCCGGCTCCCTGCCGCCGCCGCGCACCATCCTCAACGCGCCGACCAAGCTGATGAAGCGGATCGGCTACGGCGAGGGCTACCGCTACGACCACGACGAGCCTGACGCCTTCTCGGGCCAGGATTACTGGCCCGACGCGCTGGGGCGCCAGCACCTCTACCAACCCACGGAGCGCGGCTACGAGAACCGCATCGCCGAGCGGCTCGACCGCTGGGAGGCGCTGCGGAAGGAACGGCGCGGGGAGTAGGGGGCTAACCCGTTTCTGGTTGATGGCTCCGGCGCCGTCATGGCGAGCGGAGCGAAGCAATCCAGCAGCCCCACGATTCCTGACGTCGCGCTGCCCTGGGTCACTTCGCTGCGCTCGTGATGACGGCGAGGCTGCCTCAACCGAGGCCGTATCAAAGATCCAGCGGCGCGTTGTCGATCACCTCCTTCATCACGAAGAAGGTCCGGGTCTGGCGCACCCCCGGCAGGCCGATCAGCGTGGCGCTGTGGAGACGGTTGAAGTCGGCCATGTCGGAGACCCGGATCTTCAGCATGTAGTCGAAGTCGCCGGCCACGAGATGGCAGTCGAGGAGCACGGGAATCGCCCGCACCGCCGCCTCGAACTCCGAAAAGCTCTCGGGCGTCGAGCGGTCGAGCACGACGCCGACGAAGACCAGGGTGCCGCGCCCGACCCGCATCGGGTCGATCAGCGCCCGCACCGCCCGGACGACCCCCTCGGCGAACAGGCGCTGGATCCGGCGATGGCAGGTGGCCGCGCTGGTGCCGACCCGCTCGGCGATCTCGGCATTGGCCATGCGCCCATCCGCCTGGAGCAGCCGCAGGATCTTCTGGTCGATCCGATCGAGCCCTTCCGACATGGATGAATCTTTCAGAATTGGTCGCCGATCCGATTCCATCTGCGATCTTCCGGGTCTGAAGCGCAAGCACGCGATCTTTCACGGTTCAAGATCGAGAGCACCTTTCATCACGGATCGGGTACGTTCTCGTGCGCCTCGAAGACGGGCCGGGCCCTCGGCCGGACCGCCCTTGGGGCCTTGATTCGACGCATCCGGCCGGATGGGGCATGCCCCCGCCCCGGAGCGCGCCCGAGACCCGGAGAGACCCGATGCTGGACAAATTCGAGCGCTATCCCCTCACCTTCGGCCCGACGCCGATCGAGCCGCTGAAGCGCCTGACCGCCCATCTCGGCGGCGAGGTCGAGCTTTACGCCAAGCGCGAGGATTGCAATTCGGGTCTCGCCTACGGCGGCAACAAGCTGCGCAAGCTCGAATACATCGTGCCGGACGCCATCGCGAGCGGGGCCGACACGCTGGTGTCGATCGGCGGCGTGCAGTCGAACCACACCCGCATGGTCGCGGCGGTGGCCGCCAAGATCGGGATGAAGTGCCGGCTGATCCAGGAGGCCTGGGTGCCCCACGAGGACGCCGTCTACGACCGGGTCGGCAACATCCTCCTGTCGCGGATCATGGGCGCGCAGACGCAGCTCGTGGATGACGGGTTCGACATCGGCATCCGCGATTCGTGGAAGCGGGCGCTCGCCGAGGTCGAGGCCGAGGGCGGCAAGCCCTACGCGATCCCGGCCGGCGCCTCGGTGCACAAGTTCGGCGGGCTCGGCTATGTCGGCTTCGCGGAGGAAGTCCGTAAGCAGGAGGCCGAGATGGGCCTGCGCTTCGATTACGTGGTGGTCTGCACGGTGACCGGCTCGACCCATGCCGGCATGCTGGTCGGCTTCTCCGCCGATGGGCGCGCCCGCAACGTCATCGGCATCGACGCCTCCTGCACCCCGGCCCAGACCAAGGCCCAGGTCCTCGACATCGCCCAGAACACCGCCGCCCTGGTCGGCGCGGGCGACATCGTCGCCGACGACGTGGTGCTCAACGAGGATTATGCCTACCCGATCTACGGCGTGCCGTCCCAGGAGACCGTGGAGGCGATCCGCCTCTCGGCCCGGCTCGAGGGGATGATCACCGACCCGGTCTACGAGGGGAAGTCGATGCAGGGCATGATCGACCTCGTGAAAAAGGGCTTTTTCCCGAAGGGCTCGAAGGTGCTCTACGCCCATCTCGGCGGCGCCCCGGCGCTGAACGGCTACAGCTACACGTTCCGCAACGGCTGAGGCGGATCGACAGGCCTGCACCTCTCCCATCCACCTCCTCATCGCTGAGGTGCCGCGAAGCAGCCTCAAAGGAGCCCTCCAGAGGTCACTGCGATCCCTGGAACCCTCCTTCGAGGCCCGCTGATGCGGGCACTTCAGGATGAGGGGGAGGATGGAATAGGCGACTCTGGCGTGTGGTCCCCTATATGGCGGCGCGGAACCCGCGACCGCATGAGGGCAGGGATGATCGCACCGGCACGCGCGCTGCTCCTGGCCGGCCTGCTCGCCTTCGGAAGCTCTTTCGGCGGCCCCTCGGCCCGGGCCGCCTCGGGGCCGGCCGTGGAGGCCGAGAACGGGATGGTGGTCTCGTCCCAGCGCCTCGCCTCGCAGGTGGGCGCCGATATCCTGAAGGCCGGCGGCAACGCCGTCGATGCCGCGGTGGCGGTGGCCTATGCCGAGGCGGTGGTGAACCCGTGCTGCGGCAATCTCGGCGGCGGCGGCTTCCTGGTGCTGCACGCGGCCGATGGGCGGAGCCGCTTCATCAATTTTCGCGAAACCGCCCCGGCGGCGGCCACCCGCGACATGTATCTCGATGACGCCGGGAACGTCGTGAAGGGCGCGAGCCTGCGCGGCTGGAAGGCGGCCGGCGTGCCGGGGACCGTGCTCGGCCTCAACACCGCGCTGGCCCAGTACGGAACCCTGCCACTCGCGCAGGTGATGGCGCCGGCGATCGCGCTCGCCCGGGACGGGTTCGTGCTGACCCGCGGCGACACCGACATCCTGGAATCCGGCACCAAGCTGTTCGCCGCCCAAGCCAACGTCGCCCGCATCTTCCTGCGTCCGGACGGCAGCCCCTGGCGCCCCGGCGACCGGCTGGTCCAGGCCGACCTTGCCCGCACCCTCCAGGCCATCGCCGCGCGCGGCGCGGAGGCGTTCTATACGGGCGCGATCCCGCAGGCCGTGGAGGCGGCCTCACGCGCGGGCGGCGGCCTGCTCACGGCGGCCGATTTCGCGGCCTACAGGGTGACGCAAACCGAGCCGCTGACCTGCCGCTACCGGGGCGCGACGATCCTGTCGCCCCCCCCGCCCTCGTCCGGCGGCGTCACGCTCTGCGAGATCCTCGGCATCCTCGACGGCTACGACCTGCGGGCGGCGGGGTTCAATTCCGCCCGCACCGTGCACCTGATGGTCGAGGCGATGCGGCGCGCTTACGCCGACCGCAACCTGCTGCTCGGCGATCCGGACTTCGTCGGAAACCCGATCGCCCAACTCCTGTCGCCGGCCTATCTCGAAAAACTCCGGGCCTCGATCCGGCCGGACCGGGCAACCCCCTCGGCCGAGATCCGCCCGGATCCGGGCCTGGAGACCCATGAGGGGCCTGAGACCACCCACATCTCGGTGATGGACCGGGCCGGCAACGCGGCCTCGCTCACCTACACGATCAACGGCTATTTCGGCGCCGGGGTGATCGCGGGCGACACCGGGTTCTTCCTGAACGACGAGATGGACGACTTCACAATCAAGACCGGGGTGCCGAACCTGTTCGGTCTCGTGCAGGGCACGAAGAACGCGATCCAGCCGGGCAAGCGCCCGCTCTCCTCGATGTCCCCCACGATCGTGCTGCGGGACGGCAAGGTCGCGCTGGTGGCGGGCTCCCCGGGAGGCTCGCGGATCATCACGATCAACGCCCAGACGATCCTCAACATGCTCGACTTCGGCATGGAGCCGCAGGAGGCGGTGGACGCTCCGCGCATCCACCACCAATGGCTGCCCGACACGGTCTATGCCGAGCCCTTCGCGCTCTCGGCGGACACGAAAGCGATCCTGCGCGGCATGGGCCACACGATCGTCGAGCAGAAGCCCTGGGGCGCGGAAGAGCTGATCGCCGTGCGCGCCGCCGCGCCCGACAGCCCGGAGGCGGCCTCCTCGGGCAACGACGCCTCGCGCACGGAGCGCATGCGCCCGGGCCTGCTCTACGGGGCCAACGACAACCGCAGGCCGGCCGGGGCCGCCATCGGCGAGTAACGGGTTCCCAAAGGGCTCAGCCCTTTGGCGGGGTTTGGGGCGGAGCCCCGATATCGGGCTTCGCCCGCGTCCAGCAGGGTTCCACCCTGCACCCGCAAAAGGTCGACGACCTTTCGAAACCGGGACTTTTCAGGCCTGTCCGGCTTCGCGCGCCACGGCGCGATAGCCGATGTCGCGTCGGCAGAACCCCTCCGGCCAGTCGATCCGCGCCACCGCGGCGTAGGCGCGATCCTTGGCATCCGTGACGCTGTCGCCGAGCGCCGTAACCGCGAGGACCCGGCCGCCATCGGCCAGCAGGTGACCGTTCTCGGCCCGGGTGCCGGCCTGGAACACGAACACGCCGTCGCCCTCGGCCGCCTCGACACCGCGGATCACCGAGCCCCGCACCACGGCCCCGGGATAGCCCGCCGCCGCCATCACCACGGTGAGGGCGGCCCGGTGGGCATCGAATTCGAGGGTCACGCCGGACAGGTCGCCGTCGCAGGCCGAGAGCAGGGCCGGCACGAGGTCGGACGAGAGCCGCGGCATCAGTACCTGCGCCTCGGGGTCGCCGAAGCGGGTGTTGTACTCGATGAGCTTCGGGCCGTCCGCGGTGAGCATCAGGCCGGCATAGAGGATGCCGGTGAACGGGCAGCCGCGCGCCCGCATCCCGGCGAGCGTCGGCGCGATGATCTCCGCCATGACTCGGGCCTCGATCTCCGGAGTGACGACCCGGGCCGGGGAATAGGCACCCATGCCGCCGGTGTTGGGGCCGCGGTCGCCGTCGAACACGCGCTTGTGGTCCTGTGCGGTGCCGAGCGGGATCGCCCGGGTGCCGTCGCAGAGTGCAAAAAAACTCGCCTCCTCGCCGACCATGCATTCCTCGACCACCACCTCGGCGCCGGGCTCGGCGAACAGGGCGGTGAGCGCATCCTCGGCCTGGTCCAGGGTTTCGGCGACGGTGACGCCCTTGCCGGCGGCGAGCCCGTCGGCCTTCACGACGATCGGGGCGCCCTGCTGCCGGACATAGGACAGGGCCGGCTCCAGCGCCGTGAAGCGTGCGAAATCGGCGGTCGGGATGCCGCAGGCGGCGCAGAGATCCTTGGTGAAGCCCTTCGAGCCTTCGAGCCGGGCGGCGTCGCGGGTTGGGCCGAAGGCGCGGATCCCGGCGGCCTTCAGGTCATCGACCAGCCCAACGACAAGGGGCGCCTCCGGCCCGACCACCACGAGGCCGATCGATTCCGCGGCGCAGAAGGCCACCACCGCGGCGTGGTCCGTGACCGTCAGATCCGGCCGGTTGGTGCCGTGGCGGGCGGTGCCGGGATTGCCGGGCGCCGTGAACAGCCGGGTGCAAAGCGGGCTCTGGGCCAGTCGCCAGGCCAGGGCGTGCTCGCGGCCGCCCGAACCGATCAGCAGGATATTCATGTGTACGCCACCATGAACCCAGGTTCTGGGCGAAGCCTGCTGGCGGGGAAAGGTTTTTTTCGGGCTGTCCCCGCTCTGCGCAGGTTTCCCGGCCGTTCAGCAGCCGGTGCACACGCTCGTATTGATGCCGCCGCCACGCGGCACAACCCCGTTGCGACCGATATGACGTCCCACATGGACACCGCCGTGAAGACCGCCGCGGAGACCCCGGTAGGGCAGGGAGGGGCCGTAGGGATCGAACTGGACGTTGCGTTGGATCGTCTGGTTCAGGGTGTTGAAATCCGTGACCCGCTGCTGGTTGAGGGTCCGGATCTGGCTCTGCAGGGCGAACGAGGCGTTGGCCGCGTTCGGGTCGTTCTGCTGCACCTGCGCCCGGGCGGCGCCCGCCGGGAGGGCGAGCGCCAGGGCGAGGAGCGCGCGGGAAGCGGCGCGCATGGGGTTTCTCCGTGAGGTCGACGAACGGTCTCCGGATTCGACGTGCTGAAGGCAGGACCGGTTCCGGGGCGCGTCAACCGGGCACAACCGGCGATTTGGTCCCCGGCAAGGCCTCGACCTGCTTGGGATCGAGGCCGGTATGGGCCTCCACCAGGGGGTGCGGAGTCAGTGCCAGCCACTGGGTCAAGGAGATGTCGGCGTAACGCGGGCTCTTGAACATCTCCAGGAAGGTCAGGGTCGTGTCGCCGGTATTCTCGATGTAGTGGCCCATGGCGAAGGGCACGTAGCCGACGTCGCCGGCCTGATAGTCGAAGGTGCGGGCCTTCGACTCCGAGCCGAACACGGTCATCCGGCCCTTGCCCGAGAGGTAGTACTGCCACTCGTCGCTGTTGGGGTGCCAGTGCAGCTCGCGCAGCCCCCCGGGCTCAACCTCGACCAGGGCCGCCGCGATGGTGACCGAGGCCGGAAACACCGTGGAATCGGTGATGCGCACGCTGCCGCCCTTGGTCCGGATCGGCTCCTGCGCCAGCATCCGGTGGCTGAAGGTCTTCGGCACCGGCCCGGAACCACCCATCTTGTCGGCCGCGAGCAGCCCCGGATTCGGGCCCGGAAAAATATAAAGTTCCTTCTGAGGAATCTTGGCGAAGGCACTCTCCGGCAAGCCGAAATTCTTGGCCAGGATATCGGTCGGCGTGTGCGCCAGCCAATCGGTCAGCAGGAAGGTGGAATCCTCCGAGAAGGCGCCATCGTCGAACACCAGCAGGAATTCGCAGCCGTCGACCCCGTCGGCGTCGAGTCCCTGGATCGAGTGGGGGATGCCACCCGGGAAGTACCAGAGATCGCCCGCGCCGACATCGTCCGCGAAGGTGCGCCCGTCCTGGTCGACCGCGGTGATCCGGGCCTTGCCCTTGATCATGTAGGCCCACTCGGCCTCCTTGTGCCAGTGCATCTCGCGCACCACGCCGGCCTTGAGCCGCATGTTGACCCCGGCCATGGCCTTCGAGATCGGCAATTCGCGGATCGTGGTCTGACGCGCCCAGCCGCCCTTCTCCAGCCGCATGTGGCTGTCGGTGAACGACCATTTCAGGTTCGGCATCGTGCCGTGGTCGGTGGCGGGCGGGGCCAGGGTGAAAGGCTCCTCGCCGGCCCGCGGCGGGTTGCGCGGCCCGAGGATGTCGGCGCCCTTGTCACCGCGCTCGGGGGGAACCGGGCTGGGGGCTTGCGCCGCCGCGGGGGACGCCATCATCGCGCCCCCGGCCGCAGCGATGATGGCGCGCCTGGAGATCTCGGTCATTGTCGCTCGAACCCTGCTGTCTGGCTCAGTAACAGGGTGCGGGACCGGAGGATCCGGCCCGGATCGTGCAGTGCGGCATCTCGCCCGGACCCGGTCCGCGGCCTATGTATTGAAGACTGTGCCGGGCGGGCGCCTGGTCCGCGATGTGGCGCAGCGCGCCCGAGGGGCAGGATGGCGGACCGGGACAGCGCAGCCACAGACCATGTCCACCCGCCCGCGCGGAGCGGCCGCGTCTGGCTTGCCCTGCTAGTGCTGGCCGGCACCGGTCTCCTCGGATACCGACTCTGGCCGGATGCGTCCCGGGCGGCGAGCCCGCCACACTCCACAGCGGCGAAGCCCCCGCAGGTGCGGGTCGCCAAGGCGGTAGAGGCCTCCGGGCCCCTGACCCTCACCCAGACCGGCACCACCCAGGCCTTCGACACGGCGAACCTCTACCCGCGCGCGACCGGCTACATCGTCGAGCGCAAGATCGATATCGGCTCGCACGTGAAGCGGGGCGACCTGCTGTTCCGGATCAGCGCCCCCGACCTCGACCAGCAGCTCGTCCAGGCCCAGGCGCAGGTGGTGCAGTTGCAGGCGGCGCTGATCCAGGCCCGGGCGATGGTCGATCAGGCGGACGCCAACCGCCATCTCGCGGACGCGAACAACCGGCGGACCTCGACGCTCGCCGGCACCGGGGCCGAGACCCGGCAGAACGCCGATACCTCGCAGGCCGGGGTGCTGACGCAGACCGCCAACGTCGACGCCGCCAAGGCCGCCGTGAAGGTCGCCGAGGCCAACATCGCCGCCCAGGAGGCGCAGGTCGCCCGGCTCACGGTCCTGACCGGCTTCGAGGAGATCCGCGCGCCCTTCGACGGGGTGGTGACGGCCCGCAACAACGATGTCGGCGACGCGGTCACGGCGGACACGAATACGGGGCTGCCGCTCCTGACGCTGAACCGGGACGACGTCCTGCGCATGGCGGTGAACGTGCCGCTCTACGCCGCCGACGGCGTCCGCGACGGGCTCAATGCCCGGATCGAGGTGGCGCAAATCCCCGGAAAGATCTTCCCCGGCCGGGTCTCGCGCTCGTCGACGACGCTGCTTTCCTCCGCGCGCACGCTGGTCACGCAGGTCGACATCCCCAATCCGGACGCCGTGCTCAGGCCGGGGCTCTACATCACCATCACGCTGGAGATCCCGCGGGTCACGCCGGCCGTGACGGTGCCGAGCGACGCCCTGATCTTCGACCAGAACGGGACCCGGGTGGCCACGGTCGAGACGGAGGCCGACGGCAGCACCGTGGCGCGGCTGCGCCCGGTGACGATTTTCCGCCAGACCCGGACGGCGCTGGAGCTGCGCTCGGGCCTCGCCGGTGGCGAGCGCGTGGTGGTCGGTCCGCCGGCCTCCCTGCGCGACGGGGACAGGGTCACCCCGCAGCCCGAGGGCAAAGCGGGGGCATGAAGGCCCGTTCCGGTCCGTCACCCGATACGCCCTTCCCAGCCCCGAGACAGCTACGGCGACGATAAGCGCCGCGGCATGCGGCGTGCGCAGCGGGAGGCGGCCGCCTCCCGCCGCCTCGTCGTGACTGGCTCTCTCAGGAATCGGATACGACCGTCGTGGTACTCGGAACGATAGCGCTGTCGACCGCGCTGCTCGGCCTCGCCCTCGCAGGATTCGGACTGAAGCTGACGCTCGCGGGGGGAACCTGGTTCTACGTCGCCCTGGGCGCGGGCGTGCTGGCGTCCGGTGTCCAGCTGCTCAGGCGCCGTCAGGGCGGCCTCTGGATCTACGCCCTGGTGCTGGCGGCCACCTTCGTCTGGACGATCGCCGAGGTCGGCTTCGACAAGTGGCAATGGATCCCGCGGGGGGGCCTGATCCTCGCCCTCGGCCTCATCCTCTGCCTGCCCTTCGTCGTGCGGCGCCTGCGCGACGCCCCCGGAAACGGCCCGCTCGCCCTGCGGGCCGTCGTCCTGATCATCGCGGCCTTGAGCGCCGCAGCGTGGTTCATCGACCCGGTCGAGACGCGGGGCAGCCTGCCGCGGGTCGCGTCGGCCTCCGCGACGGTCGATCCGAGCGGCGTCCCCTATCCGGCCGCGGACTGGGTCGCCTACGGCGGGACCAATCTCGGGCAGCGCTATTCGGCGTTGGCGGACATCACCCCCGCCACGGTCAAGGGCCTCACGGTGGCCTGGGAGCACCACACCGGCGACCTGCGCGGCGACGCCCGGACGGATTCGAAGGAGTTCACGTTCGAGGCCACGCCGATCAAGGTCAACGGGCTGCTCTACGTCTGCACGCCGCACAACATCGTCCAGGCCCTGGAGCCCGAGACCGGCCGGCTGGTCTGGTCCTTCGATCCGAAGATGGCCCGGGACAGCCAGTACCAGCACCAGACCTGCCGCGGCGTGTCCTACAACGACTCGACCGGCTACGTGCCGCCGGCGGAGACCGATGCGGACACGGCCGGGGCCCTCGCGGCGGCGGTCGCCGAATGCCCGCACCGGATCATCGCGGCCTCGGTCGACGCGCGCCTCTACGCGCTGAACGCCGAGACCGGCGCCCTGTGCAAGAGCTTCGGGGCGGACGGGTTCGTCGATCTGAAGGCGCAGATGCCGAATCTCCGGCGCGCCGCCTATCAGCAGACCTCGGCGCCGCTGGTGACGCCGAACCTTATCGTCCTCGGCAGCGCGGTCGCCGACAACTACTACGCGGAGAATCCGTCGGGGGTGATCCGCGCCTTCGACGTGCGCACCGGGGCGATCGTCTGGAAGTTCGACGCCCGCAAGCCCGACGAGACCGCCCCGCTGCAGCCCGGCGCGCTCTACGAGCCCAACTCGGCGGTGGCCTGGACGCAGTTCGCGGCCGACGAGGCGCTGGGGCTCGTCTACGTGCCGTTCGGCAACCGGGCGCCCGATCAGGTCGGCGTGCCCCGGTCGCCGGCGGACGAGGCGCTCATCGACGCCCTGGCGGCGCTGGACCTGGAGACCGGCCGGCTGAAATGGGCGTTCCGGACCTCGTATCACGACCTGTGGGACCGCGATAACCCGTCCCAGCCGGTCCTGCTCACCCTGCCGCAGGGCGACGGGACGGTGCCGGCGATCCTGATCCCCACCAAGATCGGCAACGTCTGGGTCCTCGACCGCCGCACCGGCACTCCGATCCGGCCGGTCTCCGAGATGGCGGTCTCGACCCGGACCGACATCCCGGGGGAAGCACCGTCCCCGGTGCAGCCGATGTCGTCGCTCAGCTTCATGCCCGCGCCGCTGACCGAGGCCGACATGTGGGGCGTGACGCCCTTCGACCAGATCCAGTGCCGCCTGGCCTTCCGGTCGAACCGCTACGACGGCAACCCGTTCACGCCGCCCCAGGCGTCGGGCGGCTCGATCATCTGGCCCGGTAATATCGGTGTGTTCAACTGGGGCTCGGTGGCGGTCGATCCGGTCCATCACTGGATGATCGCGACGCCGCAATACCTGTCCTACGTCTACCGGTTGCTGCCGCGCCCGGCGGGCGAGCCGGAGAAGCGCCTCATCGCCACCGATCCGGATTCCACCCCGGGCAATGAGAATCTCGGCGGTCCCTACGCGGTGTCGATCGCGCATATGCGCTCGGCCCTCGGCGTCCCGTGCAACGCGCCGCCCTGGGGCGTGCGGGTCGGCGTGAACCTCGTGGACGGCACCACCGCCTGGAAGCACCGCAACGGCACCGTGGCGGGGCAGAAGATCGGCGGGGTCGCGGTCCCGGTCCCGTTCGAGATGGGCATGCTCGCCCATGGCGGCACCCTGACCACGGCCGGCGGCGTCGCGTTCACGGCCGCCACGCTCGACGACCGCATCCGCGGCTACGACATGCAGACCGGCGAGGTCCTTTGGACCACGAAGCTCCCGGCCGGCGGCCAGGCCACGCCGATGACTTACCGGGGCAAGGACGGCAAGCAATACGTGGTGATCGCCGCTGGCGGCCACGGCGCGCTCGGCACCACGCCCGGCGACTCGGTCATCGCCTACCGCCTGGACTGAGCGCCCGAACGGGGTTTCCAAAGGGCTTTAGCCCTTTGGCGGGTCGTCAGGGCAGGGCCCTGACGAGAACCGGGGCTCTGCCCCGGCCCGCAGACATCACAGAGCGGGTGAATCCCCCAGTCTCGCCCGCGGATCCGTGCGGGCGAGGCGGGCCAGCAGGTATTCGACCTCGGCCTTGGCCTGCGCGGTCAGCGCCTGCGACGGCTTGCGCTGCGCATCGGAGGCGAAGATCCCCCGGCGCTGGAACACGTATTTGCGCACCGCGAGCCCCAGCGGGCCCTGCTGCTGCTCGTAGCGGAGATAGGGCAGGTGGGCGTCGAACAGGTCGTGGGCGGCGTCCCGCTCGCCGGCCCGGCCGAGGCGGACCACGTCGACCAGCATCTCCGGGAAGGCGTAGCCGGTATTGGCGCCGTCGGCGCCGCGCTCGGTCTCGAAATCGAGGAACAGGCCGCCATTGCCCACGAGGATGCTGATGTGGCGCATCGAGCCGTCCGCCTCGAAGCCGCGCAGCGTCGAAATCTTCTCCAGGCCCGGCCAGTCCTCGTGCTTGAGCATCACGCAGGAGGGGTTCTCGGACACGATCCGGCGGATCACGCCGGAGGTCATCTGCACCGAGAAGGTGAGGGGATAATCCTGCAGCACGAAGGGCACGTCCGGCCCGATCGCCTCCACGGCGTTGCGGTAGTAGCCGACCACCTGATCGTCGGTGCGCAGCGTGTTGGGCGGGGCGATCATCACGCCGGCCGCGCCGAGCTCCATCACCTCCCGGGCGAGGGACCGCATGGCCGCGAAGCCCGGCGCCGTGACGCCGACGATCACCGGGAGCCGCGTGCGCCCGAGGACGCGCCTGGCCACCGCGATCCCCTCCGCGTGGTCGAGCTTGCCGGCCTCGCCGAGCTGGCCGAGGATCGTCAGGCCGTCGACGCCGGCCGCGCCGAAGAAGTCGGTCATCCGGTCGAGGGAGGTCTCGTCGATCCGGCCGTCCGGATGGAACGGCGTCGGGGCGATCGGCACGACGCCGCGGATATCGCTGGTGAGGGGCATGCCGGTTTTCCTCCGTCGCGGGACGCTGCGGGCGGGGACCATAGGCCCGGATGCGGGGAAAATCTTTAGCCGATGGCGTCCCGACCCCGTCGTGGTTTCGAAAGGTCGAGACCTTTCGCGGGTCCAGGGCAGAGCCCTGGTGCCGGACGGTGTCCGGTGTCCGGTGTCCGGTGTCCGGTGTCGGGCGGCACCCGAGACCGTCAGGGCTTTGCCCTGACAACCCACCAAAGGGCAGAGCCCTTTGGAAACCCGGGATCAGGCCCGAACCGCCACCGGCCGGACGGCCGACGCCCGGGCCCGCCGGCCCGAACGAGCGGCCAGCGCCACCGAGCCCTGCTGCAGGGCGATGAAGGCAAAGAGCAGCAGCCCCGTGGCGATCTTGGTCCACCAGCTCGACAGGGTGCCGTCGAAGGTGATGGCCGTCTGGATCAGGCCGCCGATCATCACGCCCAGGAAGGTGCCCGGCAGGCCGCCCTGGCCGCCGGTCAGCAGCGTGCCGCCGATCACCACCGCCGCGATCGCGTCGAGTTCCACCCCCACCGCCGAGAGGGGCGTGCCCGAGGCGGTGTCGAGGGAGAACACGATCCCGGCGAGCGCCGCCAGCAGGCTCGACAGGGCATAGACCGCGATCGTGTTGCGCCCGACCCGCACGCCCATGAGCGCCGTGGTCTGGCGGCTGCCGCCGAGGGCGTAGACCGTCGCGCCGAAGCGGGTCGCGTGGAGCAGCACCCCGCCCGCCAGGAATACGGCGAGCATGATCCCCGCCGTCAGGGTCAGCCGCCCGCCCCCGGGCAGGCTCAGCGACAGATCGGAGACCGCGCCGTAGAGGGGCGCGTCGATCGGGACCGACTCGGTGGAGAGCAGGAAGCCCGCGCCCCGGGCCAGGAACATGCCGGCGAGCGTCACGATGAAGGGCGGCATCGCGAAGACGTGGATCAGCGCCCCCATCGCGGCCCCGAACAGGGTGGCGGCGGCGAGCACGATCGCGAAGGCCGCGAGGGGCGGGATGCCCCAGCGGGTGATGGCGAGCGCCAGGAACACCGTGGTGAACCCCACCACCGAGCCGACCGACAGGTCGATGCCGCCTGCGATGATCACGAAGGTGGTGCCGACCGCGACGATCCCCAGGAAGGCGCTGTCGGTGAGCAGGTTGCCGACCACCCGGGTGGTCAGGAAGGCGGGATATTGCGTCGCGCAGAGGCCGTAGCCGGCCGCGAACAGGAGCGCGGCGACGAGGACCGGGAGGTTGCGGCTCATCGCGGGCTCCGCAGCAGCAGGGACAGGCCGGCGAGGCGCGGCGATTGCAGCAGGAGCACCGCCAGCACCACCGCGGCCTTGACCACGAGGTTGAGTTCCGGCGGCAGGCCGGAGAGCAGGATCCCGGTGTTCATCGCCTGGATCAGGAAGGCCCCGAGCACCGCCAGCCACAGGCTGAACCGGCCGCCGAGCAGCGAGGAGCCCGCCACCACCACGGCCAGGATCGCGTCGAGTTCGAGCCACAGCCCGGCATTGTTGGCGTCGGCCCCCAGGATGTCGGCCGCCGCGACCACGCCCGCCAGAGCCGCGCAGAGGCCGCTCCAGGCATAGACCGCGAGCGTCACCGCGCGGGTGTCGATGCCGGCGAGCGCACTGGCCCGGGCATTGCCGCCGGTCGCCTCAATCATCAGGCCGAGCGCCGTGCCGCGTACCAGGGCGAGGGTCACGAGCAGCATGCCGAGGACCAGCACAACCGGCATCGGCACGCCGAGCACGGCGCCGCCGCCCAGGAAGGCGAGGTCGGCGGACGCGAAGGTGATGATCCGCCCCTCGGTGATCAGCTGGGCGATGCCGCGGCCCGCGACCATCAGGATCAGGGTGGCGACGATCGGCTGGATCCGCAGCACCGCCACGAGGAGACCGTTCCACAGCCCGCAGACGAGCCCGGTGGCCAAAGCCGCCGCGAGCACCAGGGGCAGGGGCTGGCTGTCGGCGAGGCTCGCCGCCACGGCGCCGGCGATCGCCATCACGGCGCCCACCGACAGGTCGATGCCGCCGGTGGCCACCACCAGCACCATGCCGAGCGACAGGAGCGCCACCGGCGCCCCGCGGTTGAACACGTCGACGAGGCTGCCGAACAGGCGCCCGTCCTGCCAATGCACATCGAGGAATTGCGGCGCGACCAGTCGGTCGGCCAGGAGGACCGCCAGGAAGGCGAGGAGCTGGGGCGCTCCGGCCCGGAGGCACGCATCAGGCGGGCTCCGGTTGGCAAGCGGGCGCCGTCCGGAGCGCTTCCGCCGCGATGGCCTGGAGGATGGCGGTTACGTCGATCGCCCCGTCGGCGGGTTCGGCCACCTGGGCGCGGTCGCGCATCACGATCACCCGGTCGGAATAGGTCACGATCTCCTCCAGCTCGGAGGAGATCACCAGCAGGGCGAGGCCCGCCTCGCACAGGCTCCGGATCAGCCGGATGATCTCCGCATGCGCCCCGACATCGATGCCCCGGGTCGGCTCGTCGAGGATCAGCAGGCGCGGCTCGGTGGCAAGCCAGCGCGCCAGCAGCGCCTTCTGCTGGTTGCCTCCGGAGAGGAGCCCGATCGGCCGCTCCGGATCGGGCGGCCGGATGTCGAGCTTGGCGATGAAGTCGCGGGCGATCCGGTCCTGCGCCGCCCGGCCGAGCGGCCGGAACGGGCCCTGCCGGGCCTGGAGCGCCAGCACGATGTTCTCCCGCACGGTCAGGTCGGCGACGATGCCGTCGGTCTTGCGCTCCTCCGGGCAGTAGCCGAGGCGGTGGCGCAGCGCGTCCCGGGGGCCGGCGATCCGGGTCGGCTTGCCGTCGAGCAGGATGCGGCCCTGGTCCGGGCGCTCGGCCCCGAACAGCAGGCGGGCCGTCTCGGTCCGCCCGGAGCCGAGGAGGCCGGCGAGACCCACCACCTCGCCCCCCGCCACCGTGAGATCGACCGGCCGGAGATCGCCGGCCTTGCCGAGTTTCTCCGCGCGCAGGACCGGGGGCCCGGCCTCGATCCGCCGGGCCCGCGGCCCCGTCTCGGCCCGCGCCTCGTCCTCGGCGAGGTCGCGCCCCAGCATCGTGCGCACGAGGTCGAGGCGCGGGAAGCTTGCGGTCTCGCGCTCGGTCACCAGCCGGCCGTTGCGCAGGACCGTGATCCGGTCGGTGATCGCGTAGACCTGCTCCAGGAAGTGGGTCACGAACACGATGCCGATGCCGCCCTCGGCGAGCCGGCGCATCACGCCGAACAGCACCGCCACCTCGTGGGTGTCGAGGCTCGCGGTCGGCTCGTCGAGGATCAGCACCCGGGCCGAGAGGTCCACCGCCCGGGCGATCGCCACGAGATGCTGCACCGCCACCGGGAAGCTCCCGAGCGGCGCCCCGACATCGATCGACAGGCCGAACTCCCCCAGCCGCGCGGCGGCGCGCCGGCGCATCTCCCGGGCCCGGACGAGGCCGAACCGGGTCGGCTCGCGGCCGAGGAACAGGTTCTGCGCCACGGTGAGGTTCGGCAGCAGCCCGACCTCCTGGTAGACCGTGGCGATGCCGGCCCGGGCCGATTCCTCCGCCGAGCGCGGCGCGATCGGCACGCCGTCGAGCCGGACCTCGCCGGCATCGCGCCGGACGATTCCGGTCACGGTCTTGATGAAGGTCGACTTGCCGGCGCCGTTCTCGCCGAGGAGGGCGTGGATCTCTCCCCGGCGCAAGGTGAAATCGACCCCCGCGAGGGCCTGGTGCCCGGCAAAGCTCTTGGAGAGCCCGCGGACGCTGAGAAGGGGCGTGTCGGACACGGGAACGCTCGCAGGGATTGCGGCGCGGGGCGCGTCAGTAGCCGAGGCCCTTCTTGCTCTCGTAGACCTTCAGCGGATCGTCGGCCGCCGTGTAGAGCTTCGACTCGGTCTGGATCCACTTCGGCGGGACGGTGCCCTTCTCCTTGTAGGCCTTGAGGGCGTCGAAGGCCGGGCCGGCCATGTCGGGCGTGAGTTCGACGGTGGCGTTGGCCTCACCCGCCGCGATCGCCTTGAAGATGTCGGGCACCGCATCGATCGAGACCGTCAGGATCTCCTTGCCGGGCTTCAGGCCCGCTTCCTTCATCGCCTGGATGGCGCCGACCATCATGTCGTCGTTGTGGGCGTAGACCGCGCAGATCGAGCGGCCGCCCTCGGCCTTGATGAAGCTCTCCATCACCTCTTTGCCCTTGGCGCGGGTGAAGTCGCCGGTCTGGCTGCGCACGAGCTTGAGGTTGGCGTGGGGCGCGATGGCGGCGTCGAAGCCCTTCTTGCGGTTGGTGGCGACGCTGGCGCCGACCGTGCCCTGGAGCTCGACCACGTTGCAGGGTTTTTCGCCGACCGTCTTGGCCAGCCAGTTGCCGGCGACGCGGCCCTCCTCGACACTGTCGGAGGTGACGGCGGTGAGATAGAGGTCCTTGCCGGCCGGGTCGATGTCGCGGTCGAGCAGGATCACCGGGATCTTGGCGTCCCGGGCCTCCTTGAGAACGGCGTCCCAGCCGGTGGCGACCACGGGCGCCAGCAGGATCCCGTCGACCCCCTGCGCCACGAAGGAGCGGATCGCCTTGATCTGGTTCTCCTGCTTCTGCTGCGCGTCGGCGATCTTGACGGTGATGCCGCGCGTCTTGGCCTCGGCCTTGGTCACCGTGGTCTCGGCGGCGCGCCAGCCGGATTCCGAGCCGATCTGCGAGAAGCCGACGGTCAGCGAGGCCGCCTGGGCCACGCCGCCCCACGCGAGCATCGCGCTCACGAGCAAAGCCTTGATGGAAACCGATTCCCTCACGACACGTCCCCCCTGATTACGGCCGTCGCCTCTTCAGAGCGATCGGCCCGCATATGTATGACATATGGGCGACGCGCTGAATAGCCGCAGGGAGGAACCGTGTCACCCCGATGCGTCGCGGGACGGGGCATCGGGGTGTTTCAGATCGCCGAACTTGTCTGAGTTTAGGAGACCGGCTGCCGGGATCAAACCAGCAGCTTGTCCAGCGTGATCGGCATTGCGCGCACCCGCACGCCGGTGGCGTGCCAGATCGCGTTGGCGATGGCCCCCACCGTTCCGGTGATGCCGATCTCGCCGACGCCCTTCACGCCGAGGTTGTTCACCACCGCATCGTCCTCGTGGACCAGGATCGCCTCCAGGGTGGGCACGTCGGCGTTCACCGGCACGTGGTATTCGGCGAGGTTGTCGTTGAGGAAGCGGCCGGTGCGCGGGTCCATCTCGGCCCGTTCGTGGAGCGCGAAGGACAGGCCCCAGATCATCCCGCCGTAATACTGGCTCTGGACGAGGCGCGGATTGATCACCCGGCCCGCCGCGAAGGCGCCGACGAGGCGGCTCACCCGGATCTGGCCGAGATCGGGATCGACCTTCACCTCGGCGAAGACCGCACCGTGGGCGTGCATGGCGTAGGCCGCCTGCGCGGCCGGATCGGCGCCGGCCTTGCCCTGGCCCTCGATGTGCGACCGGCCGGCCCGCTTGAGGATGTCGGTGATGGATTCGCTCCGGCTCGGGTCGTCGCGCCGGGTCAGGCGCCCGTCCGCGGCGGTCACGCCGGCATTGCCGGCGCCGTAGAGCGGGGAGGCGGGGTCGTTGGTGGCGAGATCCGTGAGCTGCCGGATCACGTCGCCGGCGGCCGCGTGGATCGCACCGCCGGCTGTCGCGGTGTGGCCGGAGCCGCCCGCGATGCCGGCATTCGGCAGGTCCGAAGACCCCATCCGGAAGGTGAGGGCGTCCATCCCGATCCCGAGCCCGTCGGCGGCGATCTGGGCGAGCGCCGTCCAGGCGCCCTGACCCATGTCGATCGCCCCGAGTTCCACCGTGCCGGTGCCGTCGGCGCGGATCTCGGCCCGGGCCATCCCCTCGAAGATCAGCGCCGGGAAGGTGGCGGTGCCCATGCCGGTGCCGACCAGGAACCCATCTCTGTCGCGGGTCTGGCGGGGCTGGAGCGGCCGCCCGGCCCAGCCGAAGGCCTCGGCGCCGCGCCGGTAGCACTCCCGCAGGGCCTTGGACGAGAACGGCTTGCCGGTGAGCGGCTCGACCTCGGCGTAGTTGGCCAGCCGGAACTCCAGCGGGTCCATGCCGAGTTCGAACGCCATCTCGTCGAGCGCACTCTCCAGGGCGACGCTGCCCGAGGCCTCGCCGGGGGCGCGCATGAACAGCGGCGTGCCGGTATCGAGCCGCACCGCCTCGTGCCGGATCGCGAGGGCCGGGCTCGCGTAGAGGGTGCTGGTCGCCCGGCCCGCCGGCTCGAAGAAGTCGTCGAAGCTCGACGAGGCGGTCAGGATGTGGTGGTCGAGCGCCGTGAGCTTGCCGGCTTCGTCGGTGCCGAGGCGCAGGGTCTGCCGGGTCGGGCCGCGATGGCCCATCGGACCGTACATCTGGCTCCGGGTCGGCACGAGCTTCACCGGCTTGTCGACGAGCTTGGCCGCCATGCAGGCCAGAACCTGCGGCCCGGCGGGCACGCCCTTCGAGCCGAAGCCGCCGCCGAGATAGGGGCTCTCGATGTGGATGTCCTCGGGGCTGATGCCGAAGAGCCCGGCGAGCCGTGCCTGCGACATGGCGAGCGCCTGGGTCGGCATGAGGAGCGACAGCCGGTCCCCGTCCCAGCTAGCCACGGCCGCGTGGGGCTCCATGGCGTTGTGGTACTGGGCCGGCGTCTCGTAGGTCGCGGCGATCGTTTTCGATGCGGCCGCGAGCCCGGCCTCGACATCGCCGTCGCTCTCGGCCGGGGGCGCGCCGACACCCACGGAGGGTGGGGTGAACACATCGCCTGCATCGAGGCCGATCCGCGGGGTCTCGGCCGCGTAGGTCGGGGCGAGCAGCCGGGCGCCTTCGGTCGCCGCCTCCAGGGTCTCGGCGATCACGACCGCGATCGGCTGGTTGGCGTAGCGGACCCGGTCGTTCTGCAGGAGATCGAGGCGAAAGGTGAACGGGCCGTCCTTGGTGTCCGGGTCCTTGGCGAGCGTCGGGGCGTTCTGCGGCGTCATCACCGCGACGACGCCGGGATGCGCCTCGGCGGCGGCCACGTCGAGGCCAGTGACGCGACCCTTGGCGATCCGGGCGACGCACAGCGCCGCGTGGAGCGTGCCGGGGGGCAGGTTGTCGGCCGAGAAGCGGGCTTGGCCCGTCACCTTGAGCGGGCCGTCGCGCCGGGTGAGCGGCTGGCCGATGCTGGAGCCGTGGCGGATGCCCCCGGCGGGGAGGTTCGTGGGCGAGGCGGTCGCGGTCATGCGGGTCTCCTCAGAGGGATGAAACCGGTGCGCGGAATCACGAAAGTCATGGTTTCGAAAGGACCGCGTCCTTTCGCGGGTGCAGGGCAGAGCCCTGCTGTACGGACCTTGGACCCCCGAACGGGGGTCCAAGGTCCGTAGGCCGGGGTTTCACCCCGACACCCCACCAAAGGGACGCGCCCTTTAGGAACCCCGTGTCGGCCTGACCACACGGGTCAGACGATGCCGAACGGGGAGGCGGGGAGCGCCGGGATCCGGGCGGGCGTGCCCGCGGCGGCCTGGGTCAGGGCACGGATCGCCACCCGGCGGGCGAGTTCGATCTTGAAGGCGTTGGCCTCGCCGGTGGGCCTGGCGCCGGCGAGCGCGGCGTCGGCGGCCTTGGCGTAGGCCTCGGGCGAAAGCGCCTGTCCGGCGAGGGCGGCCTCGGCCTCAGCCACCCGCCAGGGCTTCAGCGCCAGCCCGCCGAGGGCGAGCCGGGCCTGCCCGATCCGGCCGTCGGCCTCCAGGGTCAGGGCGGCCGCCGCCGAGACCACCGCGAAGGCGTAGGAGGTGCGGTCGCGGACCTTGAGATAGCGGGCATGGCCCCGGAACGACGCCGCCTCCGGGGGCAGGCGCAGGGCGGTGATCAGCTCACCCGGCCGCAGGTCGGTCTCCCGCTCCGGGTGATCGCCGGGCAGCAAGTGGAACGCGGTGAGGGGCACCTCGCGGTCGCCGTCCGGCCCGGCGATCTCCACCACCGCGTCGAGGGCGGCGAGCGGCACGCAGAAATCGGACGGGTGGGTGGCGATGCAGTGCGCGCTCCAGCCCTGGACCGCGTGGATCCGGGTGGCGTGCCCCAGGGCCGCGCAGCCGGAGCCGGGCGCGCGCTTGTTGCAGGGCGAGACCGCGTCGGTGAAGTATGGGCAGCGGGTGCGCTGCATCAGGTTGCCGCCGACGGTCGCGGCGTTGCGCAGCTGCGCCGAGGCGCCGGCCAGCAGGGCCTCGGCCACCATCGGGTAGGTTTTTTCGAACATCGCGTCATAGGCGAGGTCGCTGTTGCGGACCAGCGCGCCGATTCGGGTCCCGCCGTCCGGCAGCCGCTCGATCGCCGAGAGGCCGGGCAGGCGGGTGATGTCGACGACCCGCTCCGGGGTGGCGACACCGCCCTTCATCAGGTCGACGAGGTTGGTGCCGGCGGCAAGGTATGCGGTGCCCGGAACCTGCCCGGCCGCCACGGCCTCCGGCACGCTCGCGGGACGGATGTAATCGAAATTCTTCACGCCGCGTCCTCCCGGTGCTCGGTGCGGGAAGCCGCGTCCTGGACCGCGTCGAGGATGCCGGCATAGGCGCCGCAGCGGCAGAGATTGCCGCTCATGCCCTCGCGGATGCGCTCGGGATCGGTGCCGGCATGGCCCTCGCGGATCAGGCCGACCGCGCTCATGATCTGGCCGGGGGTGCAGAAGCCGCACTGGAAGCCGTCATGGGCGATGAAGGCCGCCTGGACCGGGTGGAGCCGATCGCCCTCGGCGAGCCCCTCGATGGTCAGGATCTCGGCGCCGTCGAGGCTCGCGGCGAGCGTCAGGCAGGCATTGATCCGCCGCCCGTCCACCAGCACCGTGCAGGCACCGCACTGGCCGCGGTCGCAGCCCTTCTTGGCGCCGGTCAGGCCGAGGCGCTCGCGCAGGAGGTCGAGGAGGGTCACCCGCGGATCGTCGAGGGCGATCTCGCGCGGCTGCCCGTTCAGGGTGAGCCTGAGGGGAATGGTCATGGGGGTCCCGGCTTTGCGAAGGCTGGAACCGTTTCAGATAGCTGCGCCGGACTTTTGGGCGAGACCTTCAGCAGGAAGCGATGTGCGCAAGATCACGACGCGCGCAGGTTGCGCCACTCTGCAGTCTTGACCGGCCGTCGACAGCCGATGAGGGCTCCTGTCCCCGGACCGGGCGCAGGGACGCCAGCGCGCAACCGGCGCGCTCATCCGGATCCGGATGGGGTGACGAGGCCGGGCCGTTCAGGTATCTGTTTGGCGGAGGGATTCCCTCCGCCGGGCCTGTAGCTCAATGGTTAGAGCCGACCGCTCATAACGGTCTGGTTGTAGGTTCGAGTCCTACCGGGCCCACCATCGGCTGCAATCCTGTGTAAGCCCCGCGAACCGATCCCGTCCTGGTTTCGAAAGGTCGAGACCTTTCGCGGGTCCAGGGCAGAGCCCTGGTGCCGGACATCGTCGGGTTTCGAGCCGCGCCCGAGACCGTCAGGGCTTTGCCCTGACACCCCACCAAAGGGCCGAAGCCCTTTGGAAACCCGGAGTCGGGATCGAGCGGCTTTTCAAGACGCGACAGGAAGACGGAAATACGCTCCTCGTCGAGAGAGCGATAATCCTACGCCATCGATATCATGCCGATGAACAGGATCAGAAGCTCAAACGCGATCCATCCGCCGAACACAAGGATCAGCTCGCGATCCGCCTTCTTGTCGATCTTCGTCGCAGCGGACATACGCGACCTCCCCGCGGCGTTTCAGTTTCCGCAAGCAGTTTGGACCAACGCATTGATCTTACGCCTCCAAGTATTCGATCATATTTTCGAGCTCAAGGCAATTGCGGGTTTTGGCGGAGCCAGACGGGTATCAGCATCCGTTGCCAGCAGCGGCACCGGACACGGAGATCCGGATTGCGGATGTCGCGGCGCGGCGTGGATCCCGGCGGTGCCGTGAATCCCGGCCCTTGCGTTGAACCCGCCCCCCCGCCGCGTGTTGGGTCGCGGCGGCCGCGCAGAGAGCGATCCAGGCCGCGCGGAGGATGATCCATGAAGCACGGCGCGCGCAACGACATCCCCGCCACGGTGACGGCGATCAAGCGCGGGGGCGTGATGGCGCAGGTCGAGGTGGAACTCGTCGGCACCACCTACCGCATGGCCTCGGTGATGACCGTCGATTCGCTGGAAGAGCTTGGCCTCAAGGAGGGTGACACCGTCCACGTGCTCGCCAAGGCGGTGAACGTGCTGCTGGTGAAGCCGTAACGGCGCCGCACGGTGGCTCCCGACGGCCCTCGGCCGTCAGGAGCGGCGCAGGGTTCAGGCGGCGCGGATATCGCGCAGGAAGCCGTCGACCTCCTGCTTGACGGCGAGCGACTGCTTGGCCAGCTCGGCCGCCGCGTTCAGCACCTGGGAGGCGGCGCTGCCGGTCTCGCCGGCCGCCGCCAGCACCCGCGCCACGTTGGACGAGACGTCCTGCGTCCCCTTCGCGGCCTGGCCGGCATTGCGCGAGATCTCGCTGGTCGCCGCCGTCTGCTCCACCACCGTGGAGGCGATCGAGCCGCTGATCTCGCTCACGCTCGCGATCGTGCGCGCAATCTGCGCCATCGCCTCCGCGGCCTGGGCGGTGGCCGCCTGGATCGCCGCGATCTGCCCGCCGATCTCGTCGGTCGCCTTGGAGGTCTGGCCGGCCAGCTCCTTCACCTCGGCGGCCACCACCGCGAAGCCGCGCCCCGCCTCGCCGGCGCGCGCCGCCTCGATCGTGGCGTTGAGCGCCAGCAGGTTGGTCTGGCCGGCGATCCCTGAGATTGTCGTCACGGCCGCGCCGATCTGCTCGGCGGCCGCGCGCAGGCTCGCCATGGCGGCGTTGCTCGCCTCGGCCTCGTGGGCGGCAAAGCCGGCGACCTCGTTGGAGCGCACCACCTGCCGCTCGATCTCCTGCAGCGAGGACACCATCTCCTCGGCCGCCGCCGCCACGGTCTGGACGTTGGTGGCGGTCTGCTCGGCGGCGGCGCTGGAGGCGACCGCCTGAGTGTTGGTGTCGTCGGCCACGCGCGTCATCGCGCGCGCCGTCGCGTCGAGTTCGGTGGCGCTCGTGGAGACGATGTCGAGCGAATGGGCGACCTTCTGCTCGAAGGCGCGGACGAGCTGGTCGACCCGGTCGGCCCGGCGCTGGCGGCCGTCCTGCTCGGCGGCCTGCGCGGCCTCCAGCTCGGCCCGGGCGATGGCGTTCGTCCGGAACACCTCGACGGCCTTGGCCATGGCGCCGATCTCGTCCGTGGCGTCCTGCGAGGGGACCGCGAGGGCGGTGTCGCCCTCGGCGAGGCGACGCATCGCCTCGGTCATGCCGGCCACCGGGCGGATGATGCTGCGGCCGATCACGAAGGCCAGGAGCACGCCCAGCACCAGCGCCAGCCCGACCAGCGTGATCTGGACGTTGCGCGCGCTGGCCACCGCGGTCTCCATGGACCGGGCATTCTCCTCGACCGCAACCTTGATCAGGTCCCGTGCGGCGTCGCTGCGCTCCTCGATCACCAAGGCCCGCGGCTTGATGCCGGTCTCGAACGCCGTCTTCAGGCCATCCAGGGCGTTCACGGTCGCTTTGAAGTTGGTGCGATAGGCGTCCAGTTTCTCCAGCACGGCCCTGGTCTGGGTCGTGAAGGCGCCGGCGCCCTCAGCCTCCTGGAAGATCTTCAGAGTGGCTTCGGCCTTCTCGACGGCCTTCGCGAACGTTGTGGGCCCGTTCGGGTCGAACGTCGCCAGGAAACGCCAGTTGGCGACGCGCACCAGCAACACGGTGGACTCGACGGCCTGGGCGCGCACGAGCAGCGGCTCGCCGGCGCGCGTGCGCACATCGGCCACCAGGGTGTTGGTCGCGCTGGTCAGCTCATCGCCGCCGGTGAACAGGCGCCCCCTGGCCTGAGTCAGGGTGACGCCCGCCGAAGCCAGACGCTCCAGTTCCGGCTTCAAGGCCCGGGCCGTGTCGCGAACCTCGACATACAGCTTCCGGCGGGCTTCCACGTACGCCAGTTCGATCAGCGTCTCGGCCGTCTCCTCGATGCTGCGGCGCGCCTGCTCCAGGGCGGCGACGCGCTCGGGCGCGGGGGCGAGGCGGTACTGCTCGGCCTCACCGGCAAGGTGCGCGGCCAGACTGTTGGCCGCGAAGATCGTCCGCGCAATCAGCTCGAGGCGGCTGCGGAGGGCATATTGCTCGCTGACAACAGATTGCTGATACAGAGAATATCCGCCAATACAGCCGGCAATGATAACAAGGAGCGCAAATCCAGAGTACAAGCGCTGTCGAATGCCGAGTTTCATGAAAATAAGATCCAGAATGCTGGGGACACAGGCCCACATTTCTTTCAGATCTCAATGATATCCCGCAAATTGTCAAGTCAAAAAGCAAATATTTTATGTATTTCTGATGTATAACTATATATGTGTATGCTTGAATCCTATGACCATCAAATAATCTCGTAGATCTATCGGAACAGCTTGATCGGGGCTCAAGGCAGAGATTGGAATCGTTTTAGTCTGAGAGCCTTTCATAAAACGCCCGCTGCCGGTTCGCGGCCGGAGAGCGGGATGCTGGTGATCGGCCGTTTGTGAGCAACTCTCAGACATTCTCATCCGCCACGGAGGATCACGCCGCCCGTCAGCCTCAGGATCGGCCGAACCGCGCGTAGAGCGCCGGCAGAACCACCAGGGTCAGCAGGGTGGCGCTGATCAGGCCGCCGATCACCACGGTGGCGAGGGGCCGCTGCACCTCCGCGCCGGTGCCGGTGGCGAGCGCCATCGGCACGAAGCCCAGGGAGGCGACCAGCGCGGTCATCGCCACCGGCCGCAACCGGGTGAGGGCGCCTTCGCGAATCGCCGCCCGCAGCGGCCGGCCCTCGGCCATCAGCTGCTTGATGAAGGTCAGCATCACGAGGCCGTTCAGCACCGCCACCCCCGAGAGGGCGATGAAGCCGACCGCCGCCGGCACCGAAAGTGGCATCCCCCGCAGCCACAGGGCCGCGATGCCGCCGGTCAGCGCCAGGGGCACCGCGCTGAACACCAGGAGCGCGTCGCGTGCCCGGCCGAGCGCCGCGGTGAGCAATAGAAAGATCAGCCCGAAGCAGACCGGCACCACCACGGCGAGGCGCGCCCGGGCCGAGGCGAGGTTTTCGAACTGCCCGCCCCAGGCCAGGGAGGCACCCGCCGGCAGCGGTACCTGCTCGGCGACCTTCGCTTGCGCCTCCGCCACCAGGGAACCGATGTCCCGCCCGCGGACATTGGCAGTGACCACGACCCGGCGGCGGCCGTTCTCCCGGCTGATCTGGTTCGGCCCCTCGCTGACCGAGAAGCGCGCCACCTGCCGCAGCAGCACGGAGGCGGCCCGGCCGTTCGGCCCCGGGGGGAGGGGGACGGGCAGGTTCTCCAGGGCCTCCCGGTCCTCGCGGACCTGATCGGTGAGCCGGACCACGATCGGCACGCGCCGGTCGCCCTCGAACACGACCCCAGCCTCCTTTCCGCCCATGGCGGCGCCGATCACCTCCTGGATCGCCCCGGTGCTGAGGCCCAGCCGCGCCGCCTGCTCCCGGTCGATCGTGATCTCGAAGACCGGCAGGCCGGCGATCTGCTCGACCTTCACGTCGTCGGCGCCCGGGATCCCGCGCAGGATCGCGGCGATTCGGTTGGCGGTCTCCAGCAGCGGCCCGAAATCCTCGCCGAACACCTTGACGGCGAGGTCGCCCCGGGTGCCGGCGAGCAGCTCGTTGAAGCGCAGCTGGATCGGCTGGGAGAATTCGTAAGTATTGCCAGCGAGCTCGCCGAGGGCCGCCTCGATCTGCGCCTGCAACGCGGCCTTCGACAGGCTGGGGTCGGGCCAGTCCGCCTGCGGCTTGAGCATCACGAAGGTGTCGGAGGAATTCGGCGGCATCGGGTCGGTGGCGACCTCGGCGGTGCCGGTCTTCGAGAACACGGTGGCGACCTGCGGGAATTTTTTGATCGCCTGCTCGACCTTGAGCTGCATGGCCTGCGACTGGGTCAGCGAAGTCGAGGGGATCCGGGTGGCGTTGAGTGCGATGCTCTTCTCGTCGAGCAGCGGGATAAACTCGGTCCCGAGCCGTGCGGCGAGCAGCCCGGCGCCGACGAGCAGCAGCAAAGCCGCCCCGACGAAGGGCGCGGGCGCCCGGACCGCCGTGGCGAGCACCGGCCGGTAGAGCGCCTTCAGGCCCCGGAGGATCGGGCTCTCCGCCTCGGTGACCCGGCCGGTGAGCGCGATGGCGATCAGGGCCGGCACGAAGGTCAGCGACAGCACGAAGGCGGAGGCCAGCGCCAGGATGACGGTGAGCGCCATCGGCTGGAACATCTTGCCCTCGACCCCCGAGAAGGTCAGGAGCGGCAGGTAGACCAGGATGATGATCGCCTGCCCGTAGAGGGACGGCTTGATCATCTCCTCGGCGGATTCCCGCACCGTCTCCAGGCGCTCCTCCAGGGCGAGGGGGCGCCCGATCGCGTGCTGCCGCTCGGCGAGGTGGCGGAGCGCATTCTCGGTGATGATCACCGCCCCATCGACGATGAGCCCGAAATCGAGCGCCCCGAGGCTCATCAGGTTGGCCGAGATTTTTGCCTCGACCATGCCCGTCACGGTCATCAGCATGGCGACCGGGATCACGAGGGCCGCGATCAGCGCCGCCCTGATGTTGCCGAGCAGCAGGAACAGCACGACGATCACCAGCGCCGCGCCCTCCGCGAGGTTCTTGCCCACCGTGCGGATCGTCGCCTCGACGAGCTGCGTCCGGTCGAGGACCGTCTCGACCACGATGCCGGGGGGCAGGGCGCGCCGGATCTCATCCAGGCGGGCGCCGACCGCGGACGCCACCGTGCGGCTGTTCTCGCCGATCCGCATCAGGGCGGTGCCGATCACGGTCTCCCGCCCGTTCTCGCTGGCCGAGCCGGTGCGCAGGTCGCGCCCGATCCGCACCGTGGCGATGTCGCGGATCCGCACCGGCACGCCGCCGCGGCTCGCCACCACCACGTCGGCGATCGCCGCCGGGCTCTCCAGGCGGCCGGCCGCGCGAACCACGTAGCTCTCGCCATTGTCCTCCAGGTAGCGGGCGCCCTGGTTGGCGTTGTTGGCCTGGAGCGCCCGGGCGACGTCCGCGAAGGACAGGTCAAGGGCGGTGAGCTTCGTCGGGTCCGGCTGGACGTGATACTGCTTCTCGAAGCCGCCGATCCCGTCGACCCCGGCCACCCCCGGCACCGCCTTGATCTGCGGCCGGATGATCCAGTCCTCGACCGTGCGCAGGTAGGCGACCTGCTCCAGCTCCGTCCTGAGATCCTGGCCCTCCGGGGTCCGGTAGCTGCCGTCCGGCTGCCAGCCGGGCTTGCCCGCCGGCACGGTCGCGCGGCCCCCCGCCGGCGCGTAGCGGACCGACCACATGGTGATCTCCCCGAGGCCGGTGGAGATCGGCCCCATCCGCGGCTCGACCCCGGAGGGCAGGTCCTCCCGCACCTGGGCGAGGCGCTCGGCGACCTGCTGGCGGGCGAAGTAGATGTCGAGGCTCTCGGCGAAGACCGCGGTGACCTGCGAGAAGCCGTTGCGCGAGAGCGAGCGGGTGTAGTCGAGGCCCTTGATGCCGGCGAGCGCGGTCTCGACCGGGTAGGTGACCTGCCGCTCGACATCGACCGGCGAGAGCGACGGCGCCAGGGTGTTGATCTGCACCTGATTGTTGGTGATGTCGGGCACCGCGTCGATCGGCAGCCGCATCAGCGCGACGGCGCCGAAGCCGGAGGCCAGCAGCACGAGGAGCAGCACCAGCCAGCGCTGGCGGACCGAGACGGCGAGGATGCGGCTGATCATGGCGCGCTCCTCAATGGTCGTGGTCGGCGTCGGCCTTGCCGAGCTCGGCCTTCAGCAGGAAGGTGTTGCCCACCGCGATCTCGGCGCCCGGCTCGAGCCCGGCCGTGACCGCGTAGGCCTCGTCGTCGGAGGGCCCGAGTTCGACGACCCGCTTCTCGAAGCCTTCCGGATTGCGCACGAAGACGACGCTCCGGCCCGCGATCGTCTGGACGGAAGCCTTGGGGATCCGGACCGGCACCGTATCCCGGGCGATCTCCACCTCGGCGGTGACGAAGGTGCCGGGCCGCCACGCGAAATCCGGGTTCGGCAGGGCCACCACCACCCGGGCCGAGCGCGTGTCGGCGTTGAGGAAGGGGCTCACGAAGATCACGCGGCCCTCGGCTTGCTTCTCCGCCTCGCCGGCCCGGCCGGGGGTGACGGCGACGCGGGCGCCCTCCCGCACCTGGGCGAGGTCCAGCGTCGGCACCGACAGCTCGATCCAGACCGTGGACAGGTCCGCCACCGTGTAGAGGTCGGCCGGATCGCCCTCCTTGCCGACCGCGGTGCCGACATCGACCTTGCGCTCGACGATCCGGCCGGCGAGCGGCGCGCGCAGGGGATAGCGGCGCAGGCTCGACTGGGTGGGCGTGGCCTCGTCGCGCTTCTGGGCGGCGGCCACCTCGGCGGCGTCGAGCCCCAAGGCCGACAGCTTCTGGCGGGCGAGGTCGACCCGCAGCCGGGTCTCCAGATAGGCGGCGCGCGCGGTCTCGAAGGCGGCCTCCGAGGCGCTGCGCGAGGCGAGCAGCTTCTGCTGGCGCTCGAAGTTGATCGTCTGCAATTCGGCCTGGACCTGGGCGGTGAGGTATTCGCTCTTGGCGTCGGCGACCTCGCGGCTGTCGAGGATCGCCACCACCTCGTTCGCCTGCACGGAATCGCCGAGGCGCTTGCGCATCTCCGCCACGGTGCCGACCACCCGGGCCGGGACGCGGGCGATCCGGTCGGTGTCGGGGGTGATGGTGCCGGGGACCAGCAGGTGGCGCGCCAGGGTGCCGCCGCCGACCCGCGCGGTCGCGATGTCCTGGCCGGCGATCTGGTCGGGCCGCATCCGGATCACGTCCGCCGCGTGCTCGGCCGCGTGATCCGCGCCGTGCGGATGGTCATCGTGCGCCAGACCCTCCGCGGCGGCCTTCGGGTGGTCCGGCGCCGCGGCGTGGTCATGAATGTCCGGGGCGAGCCCGGCGACGGCGAGGGCCTGCCGCAGGAGGGCGGGCAGGGCGGGAACGGCGGCCCCGAGGGCGATGCCGGCGGCCAGGAGGGCCGCGCCGAGGGCGGCGGACGGGAGAAAGCGCATGGATCGGCCATGGGAGCGGCCGGGACGGCGGGATGCCGCTGAGCGGCCCCGAAAGGTCCCGTGCAGGTTTCGCGTGGGGGCGGGCCCGGGGCCGGTTCCGGCCTCCGGGCGGGACGCGCGCCGAGCGGCGGCGTCAGCTCACGCGCGCGGGGGCCGCGGCAGCCGGTCGGGGTCGATGGAGCTGTGGCTTTGCGCGAGGCGGGCCCGCAGCGGCCGGCCTGGCCCAGGCGGCGGCACCATCATGGCGGCCTCCAGGCGGGCGACCAGATGGCAGCCGCAATGGACATGCGCGGCGACGCCCGGATCGACGGCGGTCGTGGCGGCCAGCGCGTCGAGGGCCGCGCCCTCGCCCGCGGCGTGATGGCGGCCCGCGTGGAAGGCGAGATCGGCCGCGAGACCGACACCCGGGCCGGCAACCGACAGCGCCAGGACGAGCGCGAGCATGCGGACAGCGAGCGCCCACCAGCCCCGCGCCCGGACGGAGCGCCTATGCCGAACCCCGAAGGTCATCGCGGCTTTATGGGCGATGCAAGGCCGCGGGTACAGAGGCCAAGCGCGAAGAAGCCTGCCCGCCGACGCCGTCAGGCCGCCAGCTTGAGCACCCAGTCGTAGAAATCCCCCCAGGCCTCGGCCCGGTCGGGTCTGCCTTCGGATCCGTCCCGGGCCGCCGCCGGGCCCTGCCCCCGGACGTCCCGGGGCGCGTGGCCGTAGGCGGATCGGAAGGCCTGGGCGAAATGCGCCGGACTCTCGAATCCCCAGCGATACGCCACCTCCGAGATCCGGGTGCCGCGCCCGTCGCCCGTGGCGAGATCGCGATAGGCGCAAGCGAGCCGGCGCTGGCGGATGTAGCCGGCCACGCCCCCGAGCGGGGCGAACAGGCGGTACAGGGCACTCCGGGAGATGCCGAAATGCCGGCCGAGCGTCTCGGCGTTCAGATCGGGGGAGGCCAACTCGGCCTCGATGAACCGCCGGAGGGCGAGGAGCAGCGGGGTGCCGTCCGGGCCCTGAGCGGTCCGCTCCGCCTCGGGCAGGCGCGAGACCGCCGCGCCGAGAAGCACGGCCGTCGCCCGCGCGGCCGCCCCGGCCTCCGGCTCCGAGAAGCCGGGGGCGTGCGCGTCGAGGGCACGCAGATGGTCGTTCAGCATGCGGCCGAACGGGCTCGCCCCCCGGATCACCTGACCGTGGAGGGCGTCGAGCATGCCCTGATCGGCGCCGAACAACCCGCGCGGCAGCACCACCGTCAGGGCCTGATAATCCGTGGACTGGGCGGCGAGCGGCCGCGACAGGTCGAGCAGGCAGATGTCGCCCGGTCCGCAATCCTGCGCGGCGCCGCCGGCCTCGACCCGGGACCGGCCGGAGAGGCGCACATGGGCCAGGATGTGATCGACGCCCATGCGCGCCACGAGGGCGCGATCCCGCGTGAAGTGCAGACCCGAGGCGCCGGCCCGGCAGAGAATCGCGTTGCCGAGGTGCTGGACATGCGACCGTCCCCGGAAGTCGGCCAGATCCTCCTTCCGGATCGCGAAGGTCCAGAACGGAGCGACCGCGTCGCGCCAAGCGACCGCCTGATGAAGACCTGGGCGCTCGTCCTCAAGCCGGAGAACTGAATTCGGCTGCATCACCCGAGTCGTTCAACCCCGCGCGGAAATACTCGTCCGGCCGAGGTTTTTATAGGATGTCGGCTTTTAAAGGAAAGGTGCGGCGCCTCGAGGGATCGACACCGCTCGACCGTCGCGCGGTGTTCCGGACCCGGCCGATCCGCGCGACGGCAGGATCCGCGGTGGCCGGCACTCGGGCGGGGCAGGGGGCCAGATACGAGTCGTCCCGCGAGCCGGGTGGCTGCGGGACGGAAGTTGCACGGATGTGAGGATCGCCGATCTCGGCGCCTATGGTTAACGGAGCGTTACTTGCCGCTCGGCGCAGCACCGCTGCCCGTGGCGCCGTTGCCGGTGCTGTTGTCGCCCGCCGGTGCACCGGCGGACGAGGTATTGCCGTTGGGCGTGCTCTGCGCGGCGGCCATCCCGGCGGTACCGGCGACGAGGGTGAGGGCGAGGAAGGCGGACTGAAGGGTGCGGCTGGTCATGACGCTCCTGTACTTCCGATCGTGGCTTCGACGTGCCGGCGCAGGGCCGGTCCCAGCCGAATAACGACCGGCCGCCGGGCTCGTTCCCGGACACGCCGATGCCGTGCGTCTGCCGGAGGCTCAGGGAGACTCGTTCGTCGCGACCTTTTCGACCGGGAACAGCCGGGCGCCGCCCAAGCTTGTCGGCATGACGAAGTGGGGCGGGAGCGGCGCATGAAGGTCGTCCGGATCACGCAGGCGGCGACCGGCGCGGTCCCCCGGATCGGCGCGGCCCGCGATGCCCCGACGGCCGTCGACGTGATGGCGAGCGCGGCCGGCCACCGCGACGGCACCGGTCTCCCGGGCCACTTGCGGGCCGGCGGCCTTCACGTCGAGGACATGGAGGCTCGATCATGACCAAGTTGTTCATCGCGCAGGTGCGGGACGCCCGGGGGGAGAAACCCCTCGTCACGGTCAGGGCGGAGGCCGAGGGCGAGGCGCGCCTGTTCCTGACGGCCGCCTACCCGGACGCGGAGATCGCCGCCATCGCGGAGCCCAGCGACTGGACGAGCGATGCCGATACCGGAGCCCGCGCTGGCGACATCCGCGAGCATCCCGGCGTCGCCTGGCAGGTGCCATCAAGCTTGGCCGGTTGAATTGGCGCGCCGGAGTCGAAGCACGCGGCTCCGCCCGGATCATCGCTCCGGCGAGCCGAGTGCAGACAAGTGTCGCGACCGTATTCAGGACTTCTCAGCGCGAAACGCGGAGATTGCGGCATGACGTCCGTCGATCCGACGCCGCGGCTCTTCGCAGCCGTCGCCGCCCTGACCGGCACCGGCATCCTGATGTGCCGGGCCGAGCCATCCTGGGACGGGATCCTGATCGGCCTGCTGTGTCTCGGCCTCTGGGCGCTCGGGACCCTGGCGGCCCGGCCGGTCCGGTCCGCGCGGCCGGCCCGGCCGAGGGTGCTGGAAGCCGTCGTCGTCGAGACACCCCGGGCCCGGCCGGAGCTGCTGCCCGCCCCCCGCCCCGCCCGTCCGGCGACCGCCCCACGCCTGCTTGACGTGCCGACGCACCGGCAGCGGGTGGTCGGGCGCCAGCGCCGATAGGCCGGGCCTCGCGAACTTCTGCCGCAGTATCGATGCGGGCCGCCCCGCGTTGCCGGGAGCCAACCCAGGAGACAGCATGGCGGACAAGGCTGACGTGACGACCTACACGGTGAAGCAGGCGCTGGCCGCCAAGGTCGCGGATCACATCGAGATCGCGGTCGAGACGCAGGACGGCACCACGCTGAAGCTCAAGGCGACCGCCGACCAGCTGGATGCCCTCGTGGGCGATCTGGAGACCATCCTGGATGCCGACGACGCGGAGGGCGAGGCGGCCTGAGCCTCGGCCCACCGAACAGTGGACCACCAGTGCCGCCCGATCCCGATTCGATTGGGCGGCACTGCCCCTGCGGTGCTCCGGCACCGGGCCGGGCCACGAAGCCGGGGCCCGACCGGAGCCTTCGATGGTCTCGCCCCGGGGTGACGGCAAGCCCATGACGCGCGCTCCGGGCCAGCCTCCGCCGCACCGGCAAGCGCCGCGGGACACGTCTCCGGCCAGCGGGAACCGGACGGTACTGGGTCCGGATATTTCTGATATGCTGTGCTCCCGAGGGATCGTGCCGAGGAGACGAGGGTGTTCGGCTGCGACTTCACCCTCCGGGCTGGCAATATCCCGGCCTCTGCAAGACCCGCGCGCCGGTCCGCCGCGTGAGCCCCGTCGCTCCCTCGGAGATCGCCATGGACGCGGGGCCAAAGCCGGCCCCCTACCGGCTGCAATGCGTCGTGCACCGGGAGAGTGCGAGCGGCATCATCATCCACGACGAGCAGATCCTCGCGCCCTCCGAGGACGCGGCCGTGGCCGACGCGAAGGCCCGCTTCGCGCAGCTGCTTGCCGGCCGCTCGGGCTCGGCGGCCCTGCGGGACACGGCGGGCCGGGTCGTCTGGTCCAGGCGTCAGAACACCCTCTCCGGGACAGGCGCGCCTAAAGCCGAATCATGACGTGACCGCCGGAGGATGGCGGCGCCTCAGCGGCGCGGCTCCAGGTCGATCACCGGGCCGCCCAGATCGAACAGCTCGTCATCTGACAGGCAGCCTTCGTCCAGCTCGATCTCCTCCCGGCGCCGGAACGGCGCGACCGAGGAAATGACACCGAGCGTGAGGGCTCCGGCCACGAGGGCAACCAGGATCGCGATCGTCATGTCGAAACCCTCGGTTCCGGGGCGCGGCGCCATCAGGCACGGGCCGGATTAAGGCCCGGTTCCCACGAACATGCAACAAACACGCACGCGTCCGCAGCGCGGGCGGGATCGAAACGCACGCCGGGCCGGGTCGAGGGGCGAACTCACGGCCGTTCGGGGACCGCGTCCTGCTGCCGGTCGACCTCGTCGCGCACGCCGCGGCCGGCCATCAGGATCTCGCCCATGAAGGCCGCGATCGCCGCGACGGTGCAGACCAGGGCCGCCCCGAAGCACGCGAACAGGACCGATGCGGCGGCGCCGTCGCGCAGGGCCCCGACGAACAGCGTCAGCACGGCCAGTCCGATCAGGCAGCCGCCGAGCGAGGCGAGGGCGACGGCCACGTCGAGCAGGAAGGAGCGCCGCCGCAGGAAGGTCAGCCTGCGGGACAGGCGCGCGGCCTCGGTGCTCGTCGCCCGCTCGGCCTCCGCCGCGAGAGCGTCGACCTTGTCGGAGATCCGGCCGAGGCGGGTCGAGAACACGTTGAGCAGGGTCGCGAGCGCCGACAGCAGAAAGGCCGGCGCGAGCGCCACCTGGATGATGTGCGCGATGCTGTCGGGCTCGGTGGCGCTGAGAGCGAATCCGAACATCCGACGCTACGCCCGCAGGCGCGTCACGCACGCGCCGCGCCCGGGGCGGTTTCCGACAGGGAAGGGGACTTGCGACGACGCCATGCCGGCAGGGTCACCACAGGATGCCCCTCCTGGGCAAGCCCGTCACCGGAGCCGCCACACCCGCGGGTTGGTGACGATGGCGGCCAGGACGTAGCAGGCGACCCCCAGCGGCGTCCCGTAGGCCACGACGGCGATGCCGCTCCCGATCCAGAAAGCCAGGAGGGCCAGCATCGACAGCAGGGCGATGGGATTCATGGGGCCCTCCCGGGGCCGGTGCGCCGCCACGGCGCGGGCGGTTGCGCAGGCCCAACGATGGCCTCCGAAACCTAGCGCCGGAGACAGGCCAGGGATACCGCCAGAGCCGGACCGGTCCAGGAACGGCCCGAACACCACCGGCGCGTCGCCGGGCGGCGTCACCGCGAAGGTATCGCGCGCGTCGACCCGGGCCGCGCGGCCTGCCCAGGAGCACAAAGGCGAGCACAGGAGCGCCCATAGGGGCGAGCGGGCGAGCCTTCGGTACCGGCCTTTGGCAGGCATGCCGCATCGTCAGCCCGCCGCGCGTTGCAGGACGCCCGGAGGCGCCCCCGGCTCCGCGTCCGGCGGGATCCGCCGCTTCTCCACAGGCCGCCGTTTCGCCCACGCCGAGGGCTGATCGCGGGCGACCGGGCATTCAGGCCGCGCGATTCGGGACAGCACCCGAACTCTACGCTGACCAAGACGGTTCGGCTAAGTGCAGGGCGGATGAATCTGAGTTTTCGGCAGCGGACCGATGCCGCGATCACTGGGCGGCCCTCACCGATGACCGTGAAGGCCTGCGGAAGATCGAGGCCGGACGCCGGCAGAGCCGTGCGAGACGGCCGGGAGACCGCGCCATCGCCCGGGCGTCGGACCTGAGCCTCACCGGGACGGAGCGTAAATTAATGTTAACCGCGTTCCGCCGCGATGGACGGGCTTGCGGGCCGTCGTCCGGTAGGATTTAACAAACGACGAAGCTTCCTGGTTGGTCCTAGGAACGTTTACGAGCGAACTCAAAGCCCCGCCCGCCCCTGGCGATGCGGGGCTTCTTGTTCACGGAAGCCAGACGGATACGCGCCCTCATCCGCCCTGTGGCAATCTTCCGCGGAAGGTGCTCCAGCGCAGCTGATTATTCGGCGCCCCAAAACTCGAAGCTCGGCTGTTGCAGCGATGCACTATCGCGCAGCCTCAACCTGTCGTTCATTGGGCCGGTACACATCCCGCCCAACGGGAGACAGAGGACCAGATGATCAAGAAGCTTCTTCTCGCGAGCGCCGCCACGGCCCTCCTCACCGGCGCCGCCTCGGCCGCCGATCTGCCGCGCCGGGCCGCCCCGCCGCCGATCTTCACCCCGGTGCCGGTGTTCACCTGGTCGGGCGCCTACTTCGGTATCAACGCCGGCTACGCGTTCGATGCCAGCAGCAACAACACCTCGAGCTTCGCCGTCCCGGCCCCCTACGGCAACGGCACGACGGCCTATTTCGGCCAGAACAACCAGGAAGGCTTCTCCGGCGGCGCCCAGGTCGGCTACAACTTCCAGCTGACCCCGGGTAACGGCGTGGTGTTCGGCATCGAGGCCGACGCTCAGTATCTCGATTTCGGCCGCAACCGGAACCGCTCCATCGTCACCGGCCCGCTGGCCGCCGGCTACTACGTCACCGACCCGCGCGGCCTGTCGAGCCTCGACTTCTTCGGCACCGTGCGCGGCCGCCTCGGCTACGCCTTCGACCGCGTCCTCGTGTACGGCACCGGCGGCTTCGCCTACGGCTCGGGCAGCGCTGACCGTTCGTTCGGCGGCTACGCCGGCAACGACAGCTTCCGCACCGGCTACGCGGTCGGCGGCGGCATGGAGTACGCCCTCCCGGTCGACTCGTTCCTGAACTTCTTCCGCTCCTCGGCCGTGACGCTCAAGGTCGAAGGTCTGTACGTCAACCTCGACCGCAACACCCGCAACCAGGGTGCCCTGGTCATCAACGCCGCCAACAACTTCCCGGTGGCCTACAACCCGGTCGGCCGTCGCTCCGACGAGTTCGCCGTCATCCGCGCCGGCCTGAACTACAAGTTCGGCTCGTACTAAGACCCACTCGCGAGAACACCCGCTGGCCTGATGGTCCGACGGGTGTTCTCGGAAGGTCGGGCAGACGCGATGCGACCGCCCCGCGACCCGAGCCCCCCAGCCCGATCAGACTGGCCGCTCGCACCGAGCGGCGCCCCGGGAGTCTCTCCCGGGGCGTCTTCCGTATTGGGGTACCGCCCGCCTCAGGCGTGGACGGCGTGCTCCAGCTGCGCCTTCGACATCTTCGACCGGCCGGGGACGTTCTGCGCCCGGGCCTTGCGCATCAGCTCGGCCTTGGTCGTCCCCGACGACTTGCTCTCCGTCTTGCTGCTGGCCTGACCGGTCTTGCGCGCCGCGGCGGATTTCTCGGCCGCCGCCTTCGGCTGCTTCGAGAATTGCTTGCCCTTGGCGCTGTCGGCCCGCTTCTTGGCGGTGCTGTCGGCGTATTCCTTGTCGCTCAGCTTTTCGCGGGCCTTCTTGGGCAGGTAGCGCTCGCCGGTCTTGCCGCTCTCCTTACCCGACTTCGTGCCCCACTCCTCGTCGGTCCACTGCTTGAGGTGGTTGTCGTCCGACTTCTTGCCCGCGTAGCCGCCGCCTTCCTTCTTGTATTCGGCCGTGGCCATCTGCGCCTTGCGGGCCGACCACTGACCCGGCTTGCCGCCCTTCTCTGACTTCGTGACTTGCTTCTTGACCTTTTCCCACAGCTTGGGGTCGGTCTTCTTCGCGGTTCCCGACATCGTCATGTCTCCGAATAAAGATTTGGCTGACAACACGAAGCGGACAGCTCCGTTCCGACCGCGCGCTCCGTGCGTGAAAATCGCGTTGGATGAATTCCGGATACGCCGGCGATCCCGGCGGGTTGGCCCCTGAGGACCGGGCCTCGCGCCCGGCCCGGCGCCGGGGGTTCGGCGCGCCCGGGAGGGACAGGGCATGGCGGACAGACCGGACGACACGCAGGCCCAGCGGATGCCCGCCGGCAAGCCGGAGAGCGAGGGGCTGGCCAACGCGCCCCTCGACACCGCCACCGGCACGGTCAAGCCGCAGGACGGCCCCATGGAGCGGGCCGGCACCGAGAAGGAGGAGGCGCGCCGAGGCGGGACCAGCCTGGGAGCCGAGCGCGACCGGCCCCCGGGCAAGGCGTGAGCCCGTCCGTCGGACTCACCGCGCCCGTAAACGAACACCAGAGAGAGGACGACGCAGCATGCAGATCCGGCACAAGCCAGTGCGCGAGCAGGTGATCGTCATCACCGGCGCCTCCAGCGGAATCGGCCTCGCCACGGCCCGGGCAGCCGCCCGGCGCGGCGCCCGCGTGGTCCTGGCGGCGCGCAACGGGGCCGCCCTCGACGACATCGCCCACGACATCCAGGAGCGCGGCGGCGAGGCCCGGGCGGTCGTGACGGACGTGTCCAGCCGCGCGGATGTCGAGGCTCTGGCCGCCGAAGCGGTGCGCGCCTATGGCGGCTTCGACACCTGGGTCAACAATGCGGGGCTCTCGATCTTCGGCCGCCTCGAGGAGGTCTCGGACGAAGACCATCGCCGGCTGTTCGACGTGAACTTCTGGGGGATCGTCTACGGCTCGACGGTGGCGCTGCCGCGGTTGAAGAAGACCGGGGGTGCCCTGGTCAACCTGGGCTCGATCGCCTCCGACCTCGCCTTCCCGCTCCAGGGCATGTACTGCGCCTCCAAACATGCGATCAAAGGCTTCACGGACGCCCTGCGCATGGAGTTGCAGGAGGAGGGCGCCCCGGTCTCGGTGACGCTGATCAAGCCGGCCTCGATCGACACGCCGTTCCCGGAGCATGCCAGGAACTACATGGCGCGGGCCCCGAAGCTGCCCCCACCGGTCTACGATCCGGCGGATGTCGCCGAGGCGATCCTGTACGCCGCGGAGCACGGCCCGCGGGATCTCTATGTCGGCGGCGGCGGCAAGGCGGTGAGTTCCCTGCGCAAGCACGCCCCCTCGGTCACCGACTGGATGGGCGCGACCGTCCTGGCGCGGACCCAGAAGGATGCGCGCCCGGCCGGGCCGGACCGGGACGGCGCCCTGTACGCGGCCGGCCGCGACGGGGCCGTGCGCGGCACCTCACCGCATCACGTCATGCGCAGCGCCTACACGCGGGCCTCGATCCATCCGCTCCTGACCGGGATCCTGCTCGCGGGCGCCACGGCGGCGGCGGCCTCGCTCCTGAGCCGCTCCGACCGCGCCTAGGCCCTCGCTCGAACGGCGGTGGCGCGCCTCGCGCCGCCAGCCCGCTCCACGCACGCTCGGCTTGTCGACGCTCCAACGGGAGGGGCCAGGATCGCCTCTCCCACCGGCGGGAGAGGCGATCCCGTTCGCCCGCGCTACTCCATCGTCGGCGCGAGCTTCTTCACGCCCTGCACGTCATCCCCCAGCCACGCCGCGTTCTTGGCGGTGCCGTCGAAGGTGGCGCTCGTCTTGAACAGCTCGTACTTGCCCTCCAGCGCGTAGGGCTTCGAGCGCGACAGCAGCTCGGCCACCGTGGCCTTGTCCATCGGCTTGAAGGTCTTCACCGCCTCGAAGGCCTGGTCGAGGTCGCGCTGGTTCTGGATGCCGGTGATCACCACCGAGACCGGCAGGTTCAGCGAGAAGTGCAGATACTCGATCGGCTTGATCGGCGCGTCCGCCTTCAGGATCACCCCGTCGCCAAACGTCTTCATGGCGAGCGGCGCGATGCCGTTCTGCACGAGATACGGCAGCACGAGGTGGCTGAACGAGCGGAAATGCGCGTCCATCACGTTGACCGGCATCTGCACGGAATCGAAGTGGAAGCCGCGTTCGGCCGCCACCTCCAGCATCTGCAGGTGGATGCGCGGATCCTTGTGGCCGGTGAAGCCGATGTAGCGGAGCTTGCCGGCCTTCTTGGCCTCCAAAAACCCCTCCATGGCGCCGCCCTCGGCGAAAACCCGGTCGGGGTCGTCGTAGCGCAGGATCTCGTGGTGCTGGACGAGGTCGATCCGGTCGGTGCGCAGGCGCAGGAGCGACTGGTCGATCTGCTTGATCGCCTCCTCCTTGGTCCGCCCGTCCATCTTGGACATCAGGAAGACCTTGTCGCGGTAGCCGCCCTGGGCCAGGGCCGCGCCCATGCGCAGCTCGGAGCGCCCGTCGTTGTAGTCCCAGCAATTGTCCATGAAGGTGATGCCGCGGTCGATCCCGGCATGGATCAGCCGGGTCGCCTCATCGTCCGTCACCGCGCTCTTGCCGAGGTGGAACCCGCCCATGCCGATCGCCGAGATCTTTTCCGACGTCTTGCCGAAGGTCCGGTAGAGCATCTCGCCCCGACGCTCGCCGGGATCGGTGACGAAGGGCAGGTCCGCCGGGTCCTGCGGGCGGTTGCCGGGCAGCACAGGGGCGGTCACGGCTGCACCTGCGCTGCCGGCGCCAGCCAAGCTCGCGCCGGAAAGTCCGGCACCGAGCACGGCGCCCTGTAGAAAGCTGCGGCGTTCCATCGGCTGTCTCCGTTCGCGAAGGTCGGGGTGAGGGGAGGTAATGCGTCGGGCCGGGTCATCGTTCGGTCTCCTCGGCGAGGCGTCCTGCCGCGTGGAGCAGGCGCAGGGCGGCGCAGGCGGCGCCGTAACCGTTGTCGATGTTGACCACCGTGATGCCGGGCGCGCAGCTCGCCAGCACGGCCTCGAGCGCCGCCCGGCCGCCCGCCGCGACGCCGTAGCCCACGGAGGTCGGGACCGCGATCACCGCGCCGGCCACGAGGCCGCCGACCACACTGGGCAAAGCCGCATCCATGCCGGCGGCGACGATCACCACCGGATGCGCCCGGATTTCTTCCAAGCGGGTGGTCAGACGCCACAGGCCGGCGACGCCGACATCGGCGAACAGCGAAGCCGCCCGGCCGCCATAGGCGAGCACCCGCAGGGCCTCGCGGGCGACGGGCACATCCGAGGTGCCGGCCGCCACCACGGCGACCCGGGCGGGCCCGGTGACCCGGGGCGCCTCGCCGAACACCGCCGTGCGCGAGACCGGGCAATAGTCGAGCCGCGCGGCCGCGTTGAGCCTGTCGCGCTTCTCCGGGTCGAGGCGGGTGAGGAGGAGCGAGGCGCCGCGGGCGCGGGCGGCTTCCAGGATCGCGTCGATCTGCTCCGGGCTCTTGCCGGCGCAGAAGATCGCCTCCTCCAGGCCGATCCGCTCGGAGCGGGCGAAATCGAGGGTGAATTCTTCCGCAACGCTCACGACCGGGCCTCTCCCTGCTGCACCAGGAAGGCGCTGCCGACCCGGTAGGGGGCGAAGCGGACGAGGCCGGCAAGACGCGGCGGCGCGATCGCCCGGATGCCGGCGCCCAGCTCGGCGCGGCTCTCCGCATCGAGGGCCCCGAGGCTCCCGGGATCGAGTTCCACCACCACCCCCTCGGCGCGCACCCGGCAGCGGACCGCCCGTCCGGCTCCGCCGGTCGCCAGCGCCCCGCCGACCAGCTGCTCGACGGAATGGATGAATCCCAAAATCTCCGGCTCGATCGCGATGCCGGTCTCGACCCGGCTCGACAGGCAGGGCGCCGCCGGCAGCTCCGCCACCGCGCCGAGGCCGAGGTCGCGGGCCAGCCGCCGGACGGCGGCCTTGTCGAACCCGGCCTCCACGTAGGGGTGGCGCACGCCGTGCTCCCGGGCGGCGTCGAGGCCGGGGCGGTACTCGCCGAGGTCGTCGCGATTGGCGCCCGAGAGGATCTGGCGGTCGGTCACCCGCCGGACAGCGCCGTAGAGATTGGTCTTGCAGAAGAAGCAGCGGTTCACCGGATTCGCCCGGTAGGCCGGATCGGCGAACTCGCCGGCCTCGATCACCCGTAAGGACCAGCCCTCGCGGGCGGCCTCGGCGCGCACGCGGTCGGTCGCCTCCCCGGGCACGGCCGGCGAGACCGCGTGGACCATGAGGGCCGCCCCCGGCGCCAGCCGGTGGGCGAGGGTGGCGAGCGTCAGGCTGTCGACCCCGCCGCTCACCGCCACCGCCACGGGCCCGAGCCCGGCGAGGACCGATTCGAGATGCTGACGCGTCACCGCTCCTCCTGCTCCTGTTCCAGCGCGCGCCGCTCGGCCTCGCGGCGCAGGGTCGCCCGTGCGGCGTGGCCCGCATGATCGCGGGCATCGTCGGCCTCGGCCTTGGCGGTGCGCCCGCCCGGCCGGTCCACGACCTTCACCCGGACCGATTGGCCGGCCTGCTCGACCGTATGGGATTCCCGATCCAGCACGGCGCCCTCCACCCGGTGGTAACGCAGGCCGATCGTGGTGGTCTCCCGGAAGCAGGCCGTGATCGCCGCCTCCAGGCTCCCCGGGCGCACCAGGACCTGGATGTGGGCCATCATCCGGCCCTTCTTGCCGAGGACCGGCGCCTGCACGACGTCGAGGATGCCAGGCTCGGCGCGCAGCCGGTCGAGGCCCATGGCGAGATCCTCGCCGGACTGGTCGTCGACCTCGAAGGCGATCACCGCGAGGTCCCGCCGGCCCGGTCCGGCGGCGGCGCCGTCCTCCAGCACCAGGGCGCGCAGGCAGTTGCTCAGGCCCGGCAGCACCTTCGTGCCGAAGCCGATGCCGGTGCGCCCGAGGATGCCGCGCGGTCGGCCCCGACCGGGATCGTCGCCGCAGAGATGGCGCAGGATCGCCGCCCCGGTGGGGGTGACGCGCTCGCCGGGAATCCCGTCGTCGAGGGTGGCGAAGCCGTCGAGCAGCAGCGTCGTGGCCGGGGCCGGAACGGGGAGGGGGCCGTGCTGGGTCCGCACCCGGCCGGAGCCGAGCGGCAGGGCCGAGACGCTCCAGCTCCGGACCTCCAGGCTGGCGATCAGGTGGGCGGCCGCCACGATGTCGGCGATCGAATCGAAGGCGCCGACCTCGTGGAACGCCACCGCCTCGACCGCGATGCCGTGGACCCGCGCCTCGGCGTCGGCGAGGTGCCCGAAGATGCCGAGCGCGTGCGCCCGGACCGAAGGCGCGAGATCCGCTTCCGTCAGCGCGGCGCGGATCTCCGACCAGGGCCGGTGGCCGTGGCTGTGATCATCCGCGTGGCCGTGGTCATGGTCGTGGTCGTGGTCATGATGGTGGTGATGGTGATCGTGCCGGTGACCCGGCCGGTGTTCGGGCTCGATCTCGGGTCCGGAAACGGAAAAACGCGCGCCGCGCAGGATGCCGTCGTTGTGCGGGTGCAGCGCGCAGGCGATGCGGGCATCGACCGCCCGGATGCTGGCGCACACGCCGTCCTGATACTCGGGGAAGGCGTCCAGCAGCGCGGCGGCGAACATGTCGCCGGCCACGCCGCCGAGTGCGTCGAGGTGAATGTGCATCGTCTGCCGGTCGGCCTGCCACGGATCGGGCGATGCCGCTCAGATCGGCCGCATCGGCCCCAAGGCAAGGTTCGCCGGGGGACTCAAGGACGACCGGTGCCGCGGCGTATCGCCTGATCCGTTCAAACCGGCTGCAGGTAGGCCGGGTCGAACAGCCCACGCTCCCGCAGGCCGTCGAGGTCGCGGATCGTCAGGCGCCGGCTGCGCAGGGCGACCAGGCCGCTGGTGCGCAGCTCCTTGAGGGTTCGGTTGATGTGCACGCTCGTCTGGCCGAGGGCGTCGGCGAGGTCCGGCTGGGTCACCGGCATCGGCAGCGTGGTCCCGTCCGCCAGACCCGCCCAGGTGAGCCGCAGGTGCAGTTCGCAGAACAGATGCGCCAGCCGCTCGATCGCCGAGCGGCGGCCGACGCTGGCGATCCACTCGCGGTGGATCGCCGTGGTGGCGAGTGTCTCCCGCCACAGGCCCTCCTCGATGGCGGGACGGCCGCGGATCGCGTCGCCGATCTGGTCAGGGGTGATCCGGGCGACCGTGACGGGGGTCAGGGCCCCGACGGCATGATCCATGCGCGCCCGGCGGAACGCGAACGGATCGCACAGGTCGCCCGGCAGGAGCAGGGCGATGATCGCCCGCCGCCCGTCCGGGAACTGCTTGTAGCGGCAGGCCCAGCCCTCGAGGATCAGGTGCGTGTGATACGGGTCGGCCTGCGGCCCCTCGATGTCCTGGCGGCCCGCGACGTGGCGGACGTGCAGGCGCGCGAGACCGTCGAGGATCGCGCGGTCCTCGGGCCCGAGACGGACATGCCGCTCCATCTTCCGCACGAACGGATTTTCCACGTCCCTCTCCGGTCAGGTCGCGGCAGTGCCTGCGGGGTACGCGGGGGCTGCCCTCATGCCGCCGGCTCGACGACCGTCCGGAGAAGCGCGGCCGGGCCCGCGGCAGCGCACGAAGCGGGCGGTGAATCGGGTGTGGAACCGGGCCCTGAACTGGGCCAAGACGTGGGCCGAGACGCGGACCACGAGCGGCGGAGGGCGCACGCAGCCGGTTCGGCACGCAGGGCGCCGTTCAAGGTATCGTTCAAGTCGTACTGCACGGATATTTCTGTCGGCAGAAGGTAGACCGTTTTCCGGACACCGAAGTCCGGATGTTCTTGATCTGCTTGTGCCTGGACTGGAGGAACGCGCGCCAACCTGTGTTAGTTTGCCCTGTGGGCCCATTTGCGCCGGGCTCGACAGCTCTGGATGGTTGCCCCGGCCTCCGGGCCGGGAAAGGGAACACTGGTCTCCGACAGGGGCGGGCCGGGTGCCTGCCGGCCTCTCGGGGAGGAGGGCGGTACCGCGGGCCGGCGCGCTACTCCGCGGCGGCGCCCACCGTATCGGCCATGCGCGCCCGGCGGGTCCCCAGCGGCTGCGGCGTGCCGACGGTGGTGTCCTCGGCGGTCTGGTGCTCCATCTCGGCGTTCAGCTGGGCGCCGGCCAGCACGATCATCGTCGAGAGCCAGATCCAGGTCATGAAGCCGATGGCCGCGCCGAGCGAGCCGTAGGTCTTGTTGTAGCTGCCGAAATGCGCGACGTACCAGGAGAACAGCAGCGAGGCGGCGAGCCAGAGCACGGCCGCCAGCGCCCCCCCCGGCGTGACCCAGCGCCAGCGCGGCGCGTCCCGGCTGGGACCGTAGCGGTAAAGCATCGCAAGGCCGAACAGGACCGCCACGAGCAGCACCGGCCAGCGCAGCAAGGCCAGCCACCACGCATCGGTGCCGAGCCCGACATAGGACAGAACCACCGGCAGCACCACGACCGCGGCCAGCGCCAGGACGAGGAACAGCAGCGCCCCTGCGGTGAAGCCGAGGGAGACGAGATTGAGGACGAGAAAGTTGCGCTTCTCCCGCTCGTTGTAGACGAGGTTGAGCGCGTCGAAGACGTGCTTTACGCCGCCATTGGCGCTCCAGACCGAGAGGGCGATGCCGAGGAACAGGCTGAACCCCAGCGTGGTGTTGCCCTGCTCGTTCAGGCGCTTGACCTGATCGCCGACGATCTCCAGCGCCCCCTGGGGCAGGATGCCCTCCAGGCTGGCGAGCTGTTCGTTGATGGTCGAGGCGTCGGCGACGAGGCCGTAGCACGAGACCAGGGCCGCCACCGCGGGGAAGATCGCCAGCAGGGTGAAGAAGGTGACGCCCGCCGCGATCAGCGACAGGCGGTTCTCGCCGATGTCGTGGTAGGTGCGCAGCGCGATGTCCTTCCAGCCCTTGGCGGGGATCTCGGTGGGCGTCGCGGCGTTGCGTCCGCGATCGGCCTGGGCTCTGGCGACCGCGTGCGCCGCGCCGCCTTCGTGCGAGGGGGACGGCCGGCGCGCGCCATCCTGGTCGGACGCTGGGTCCGAAGGCCGGGCCACGGGCTGCCCCGCCCGGCGCGGGAAGGCCACCAGGCCGATCAGCGCGGTGGCCAGCGCCAGGGTCCAGACCGTCGATGCGGGTCCCTGCGGACTGGCGGCCTCGGGGCGGGCGGGTTCGGCGGCTGGCATCGGCGGATCCCGGGCAAGGTTTGAGCCATGTGCGGCGCGCGGGCTCCGAGACGCCCGAGGGCGTGTTCGAATAGCCGCAGCCGCGAAGGGGAACGCCGCATCGCGGGCGACGGTTCGCCTTTCAGTTGCAACACGCTACGGAGAACCGGCATGGCGCGCCTGAACGGCCGCACCGTCGTCATCACCGGTGCTTCGAGCGGCATCGGGCGAGCCGCCGCCGAGGCCTTCGCGGCCCGGGGCGCCCGGGTGGTGCTGGCCGCCCGCCGGGCCCAGGTGCTCGACGGCCTCGCCCGGGATCTGCGCGCGGCCGGCGCCGAGGCTCTGGCGGTGCCCACCGACGTCACCGATCCGGAGGCCGTGGAGGCCCTGGCCGCGGCCGCCCTGCACCGCTTCGGCGGCATCGACGTCTGGATCAACAACGCGGGCGTCGGGGTGTTCGGGCCCCTGCTCGACGCACCGCTCGATCTGCATCGGCAGACCATCGCGGTGAACCTGCTGGGTGCCATCCACGGGACCTATGCGGTGCTGCCGCACTTCCTCGACCGGGGCCGGGGCACGCTGATCAACACGGTCTCCATGGGTGGCTGGGCCCCGACACCGTTCGCGGCCGCCTACACGGCGAGCAAGTTCGGTCTGCGCGGCTTCTCGGCGAGCCTGCGCCAGGAACTCGCCCGGCACCGGCACATCCATGTCTGTGGAGTCTTCCCCGCCATCGTCGACACGCCGGGCCTGGAACACGGGGCCAACGTCACGGGCAAGCGGCTCAATCCCGGCCACCTGTTCTACGCCCCCGAGGCGGTGGCCGAGACCTTCATCCGCCTCGTCCGGCACCCCCGCGACGAGGTCGCGGTCGGCTGGCCGGCCCGCCTCGCGCAGGTCGGCTACGCGCTGGCCCCGTACCCGACCGAGCATCTGATGGGCCTCGGCTTCCGACTCGCCCTCGACCGGGCCGATCCCGGCCCGCGCACGCACGGCGCCCTGCGCGATCCGGTCTCGCGAGGGACGGGAACGGATGGCGGCCTGCGCGCCGCCAAGGGCGTCCCCTCGGCCGGGACGCTGAGTGCCGGCCTCGCCGCCGCCGGGGCCTGCGCGGCCCTGCTGGCGGGGGTCGCGGTGGTGCGGCGGCGCTCCACCCGCGGTTGAAGGCCGTTCGGGGAAACGGCTAACCCATGTTGCGGCATGGGCCGCCCGGGCGCGCGACAACCGGTCTATGGGCCCGACCGGCCCGCCCGCCGACGACCGGACCTGAATGCCCGAATCCGAAGGCTCATCCCTCCTCGATCCCCTCGAGGATGTCGCAGTCGATCCCATCGAGGAGGCCCGGCACGGCCTGCCGGAGGCGGTGCGGGCCCATCTCGGGACCCTGCTCGGCCACGCCTACGACCGGATCGGCCCGGCGCCGGGGGCCACGTCGGATCGCTTCGCCGAGCTCCTGGCCCGCCTCGAGACCGCCCTCACCCAGGCCGCGGGCGCGCGGGAGGCGACGTTCCGCGCCGGCCTGCTGGAGGTGGTGCCGGCCCTGCACCGCTTCGCCGTCTCGCTGACCCGCGACCCGGCGGCGGCCGACGACCTCGTGCAGGACACGCTGCTGCGCGGCTGGCGCGGCCGGGCCGGCTTCACCCCCGGCACCAATCTGGAAGCGTGGCTGTTCACGATCCTGCGCAACGTGTTCTACAGCCAGCACCGCAAGCAGGGCCGGGAGATCGCGGATTCGGACGGCAACCATGCCGAGCGGCTGACCAGCATCCCCGAGCAGGGCGGCCACCTCGACCTGCAGGACGTGCGCGCCGCCCTCGACCGGCTCGCGCCGATGATGCGCGAGGCGCTGGTCCTCGTGGCGATCGAGAACCTGAGCTACGAGGAAGCCGCCGCCGTGATGAACTGCCGGATCGGCACCGTGAAGAGCCGGGTCTGGCGCGCCCGGGAGCAGCTCGCCCGGATGCTCGGCTACAGCGGGGCCGAGATCGGCAACGACGGCGTCATGCTGTCGGTGACCGGGACCACGGCCTGACCGGCCGCCCTCGCCGGGCAGGGTTTTTAACGGCGAATAGGCAAATTCGTCGCTTATCCGGATGTATTCGGCGCGGAATTTGACTTAGGTAAAAGCGCCCGGGTGTAGACCTGGGCGATATGAAACGGGTTGGGTCGATCCGTCGGCTCGGCTCGGCTCCCATCGGTGCGACATCCCCCCGATCCACCGATGGGAGCCCCCTTTAAGAGTCCCGTAGCCGGGCTCTCAGCGTGAAGCGCCCCCCGCCCGGTCCGCGTCGAGCTGCTGCAGCAGCTCCGCCAGCCGCGGATCCAGAGCTTCGTCGATCACCGGATCGTACAGTGCCCGTAATTCGTGGCCGAGGCGCAGGCGCGTCTGGGCGTCGAGGTGCGGACGGCTCGCGATCGGGACCACCCGCAGGGCGGGCTGTGTTCCGCCGGGGGCTGTCCGTGCGGCGGATCTCGTGTCGGCGCGCTGAGGATCGGATTGGGGCATGCCCCCTACATCGGCCCCGGCCCGGGCGACGGCAACCGTCCGGCCGCACAGAGTTTTCCTGAAGCTCGGCTGTACACGGGCATATCAGAGCCTGTCTGTCGGGGCGCCCGTCCTGGTTTCGAAAGGTCGAGACCTTTCGCGGGTCCAGGGCAGAGCCCTGGACACCATCTCAGGGCCAAAGATCTCAAGGCTCCGCCCCAAGCACCCGCCAGAGGGTTTGCCCCTTTGGAAACCCGAAATCCCCGGTCCAGCAGGTCCTCAGGCGTCGTCCTCGGGCGCGAACACCTCGCCCTTCTCGGCCAGGACGGTGTCGGCCGTGTCGCGCGCGAGGGTGTCGGCGGCGGGCGGGTCCGAATCGGCGCCCCCGAGCAGTCGCGTCATCGCGCGCTCCCAGCCGGGGGGCAGGGCCTGCCCCTGGCCGGCCAGGATCTGCCCGGCGCGGCGGCAGACCCGGTCCCGGTCTGCTGGCTCCATCTCCGCGAAGGCGCTCCCGAGGCCGAGCTCGGTCCCGGCCTGAAGAGCGGCTTCGGCCCAGCCGGGCGGCGGCGCGGGGGTGTCGGTCATGGCGATGCGGCCTCCTGTGGGAATCGCGCGCTGGGAACGCATTTGGGAATCCGGCATGGGAATCAGCGCAGACCGTGGGCGGCGAGTTCCTCGGGCACGAGCATGGCCGCCGCCTGACGCGCCAGGATCGCGTCGAGGGTGGCGGGGCGATCGTCCCAGGCATCGACGCCGACGTCGCAGGACCGGGTCGTGTCGGCGAGCCAGCCATGGCTGTGGCCGTAGAGATGGCGCGTCTCCCGCCACAGCCCCGGCCAGGCCCGGTGCGCGTAGTGCGACAGGAACAGCCGGTGTTCCACGCCCTGCGCGTCCGGGACCGACAGGCGGGTGCTGTCCACGGGCGGCTCGGCCCAGGGCAGGTCCAGCACACGGTTCGAATCGTGGTTGCCCCGGATGAGGCGCTTCGTCCCGTTGAGCCGGGCGAAGACCGCCGCGCAATGGTCGCGGCTCGCATGGGCGGCGAAGTCGCCCAGATGCCAGACGCTGTCCCCGGGGCCGACGACGGCGTTCCACCGGGCGATCAGGGTCTCGTCATGGGCCTCGATCGTGTCGAACCGGGCCCGGCGCTGCCGGAGGATGTGCGGATCGCCGAAATGCGTGTCCGCGATGAAGAAGATCGTCATGGCGCCCGCCGGGTCGATTGCCGGATCGATTGCTCCGTGAGCGAGAGCCGTTTATCGAGCAGGCTCAACATCAGCGTTCCTCGCGATGGCGATCATCTCGTACATCCTGGTTTCAAAAGGTCTGCGACCTTTTGCGGGTGCAGGGCAGCGCCCGAGGCGCCAGGGCTTCGCCCTGGCAACCCACCAAAGGGCGTAGCCCTTTGGAATCCCTCGATCCCGCCATCTACGCCCATCTCCTGGCGGCGGCCGGTGCCTACCCGGCCCTGCGGGACGCCCTGGAGCGGACCGGCCCGATCCGGATCGGGCCGGCGGCGCACCCCTGCGTCGCCGAGCGCCTGTTCGTCGAGGTGGTCAACCAGCAGCTCTCCACCCGGGCCGCTGGGGCGATCTGGGCGCGGATCGAGGCCGCTTCGGTCGCGGCCGGGTGCGATCCGCGCGGGCTGTTCGCGGCCGGCGACCCGGATCGCCTGAGGGCCTGCGGCCTCTCGGGCAACAAGGTGCGCGCCCTCCAGGCGATCGTCGCCGCCGAGGCGGCGGGCCTGCTCGGCCCGGAACTGGCCGGGCTGCCGCATCCCGAACGCGCCGCGATCCTGTGCGGCATCCGCGGCGTCGGCCCCTGGACCGCCGACATGGTCGGCATCTTCCACTTCCACGACCCGGACATCTGGCCGGAAGGCGACGTGGCGGCGGTGGGATGCCTGCGCCGGCTGACCGGCCAGACCGACACGCGCGCCGTGGCGGCGGCCTTCGCGCCGTACCGCTCGATCCTGGCCCGCTATCTCTGGCGCATCAAGGACACGGCCATCGCCGTGGAGACACCGCCCGGCTGACGGGCAGACGGACTCAGCGCCCGACCTCCCGGCGCAGGGCCGCCACCATGGTCTCGACCGCCTGCTGCGCCGTCTCGCCGAGGTCGATATCGGTCTCGCCGGCGGTGACGAGGCCGCGCCCCTCCAATTCCTTTACGCCCTCGGGATCGGCCTCGTGGCCGGCGCCGTCCTTGCGGATCACCGAGGTAACCCGCTCACCGCTGACGAGCCGATGGTAGGCCGCGAAGGCGAAGATCGAGAGCGCCTTGTCGGAGAGTCCGTTCAGGTCGTCGGCCATGCTGTGCGCTCCTCGTGTCGGGTTCGGCATCGGGTTCGACGGACGAACGCTAGCCGGACCCCGAGGGCTCCGGCCGGCGGCGGGGGTGCGACGACGGGTGCGGCAGCGGCGTCACGCACGCGTCGCGCCGGGACGACCATCCTGCTACTCTGTCGCGATCCATGACCGCAAAACCCGACCTGACCGCAGTGGAACCCAGCCCAAGCGTGCGCCCCGAGCCCGCGTCCCCGAAGCCTGCACGCCCCGATTCCGCACACCCCGATCTGGATTACCGCCTGCGTCAGCAGGTCATCCTGTCGGAGTTCGGCGTCGAGGCCCTGCGCGGCACCGATGTCGACCACCTGCTGCAGCGGGCCGCGGAGCTGTGCGCGGAAGGCATGGGCGCCGAGTTCTGCAAGGCCCTGGAATACAAACCCGGTGCCGACACGCTGCTGGTGCGGGCGGGCGTCGGCTGGGGACCCGACGTGATCGGCAAGGCCCGGGTCGGGGCCGATCTCGCCTCGCCGGCGGGCTTCGCGCTGAAGACCGGCCGGCCGGTGATCTCCAACCACCTCGCCGCCGAGACCCGCTTCCGCACGCCCCAGCTCATGGCCGACCATGGCATCCGCCGGGCGATCAACGTGCTGATCGAGAACCGGGAGGGCGCCTTCGGGGTGCTGGAGGTGGACGACACCCGCGAGGGCATGTTCGAGGAGGCCGACATCGCCTTCATGCAGGGCTTCGCCAACCTGCTCGGCGGCGCCATCGAGCGCCAGCGTACCGAGAGCCTGTTGCGGGCGGCACTCGCCCGCCAGGATCTGCTCGCCCGCGAGATGAGCCACCGGGTCAAGAACAGCCTCGCCATCGTGGCGAGCCTGCTCGCCCTCCAGGCCCGCGCCGCCGAGGCCGAGCCCGCCGTGCAGGCGGCCCTGACGGATGCGCGCAGCCGCGTCGAGGCGATCGCGGGGGTCCACGACCAGCTCTGGCGGCAGGGTGATGCGGTTGCCGGCGATGCGGTTGGGGAGGGGGTTCCGGGCGAACTCGACCTCGCGCCGTTCCTGGAGAAGCTCGTGGCCAACCTCGCGGGCGGCCGCCCGGACCAGAGGCTCGCCTGCAGGGCCGCGCCCTACCGGATCTCGGCCGACCGGGCGATCCCGATCGGGCTCCTGGTCAATGAACTCGTCACCAACGCGCTCAAATACGCCTATCCGCTCGAGACGCACCCGAAGGGCGGCGAGATCCGGGTCCGGGCGGAGCCCCGGCCGGACAGCCTCGTGGTCGAGGTGGCCGATGACGGGGTCGGGCTGCCGCCGGGCTTCGAGATCGGGCGCGCCTCGAAGAGCCTCGGCATGCGGGTCGTTGGCAGCCTCACCCGCCAGCTCGGCGGCCAGCTCACGACGCCGGAGACGCCGCGTGGCGCCTGCTTCCGGCTGGAGGTGCCGCTGACGCCCTGAGGTTCGCGCGGCGCCCCGGCCGCAGGATCGGGGCAGCGGACGATCCCCGCCGCCCGGAATTGCAATCGCTCCCGAGATTCCAACGCCCGGATCCGGTCACTGTCAGCATCGCCCACAAGATCGGAGGTGTGGCAAGGGCTGAAATTTTGGGCTGAAATTTTGGGCTGAAACTTTGGGCTGAAACTTTGGGCTGAAACTTTGGGCTGAGACTTTGCGTGCCCATCCTCTTTTTTACGAAATCCGGACCTCATCGTTCAGGATGATGCCCTTGCACGCGATGCGCCCGTCGATATGCTCTCGGTCATTGCATCCGAACCTCCGCGCTGGCCGACCACGATGACCGCCCCCGAGCCGCAGGCGATGGCGCAGAGGCCCGGTCGCGAACTGGGGCCGGGTCTCGGCGCATGACCGCCGTCGCCTTCGATACGCTCCGCTTCGTCCGCACGCTCCGCGAGAAGGCGAAGATGTCGTCGGAGCAGGCGGAGGGTCTGGCCGATGCCGTCGCGGAGGCGATCCAGAACGATCTGGCGACGAAGACCGACATCGCCCTGGTCCGGGCGGACATCGAAGCGCTGCGGCTGTCCACGAAGGCCGATATCACCGCGGTCCGGACAGACGTCGAGGCGCTGCGGCTGTCCACGAGAACCGACATCGAGGCGCTGCGGCTGTCGACGAAGGCCGACTTGCGCGAGGCGGAGCTGCGTCTGGAGGCCAGGATCGAGGGCACAAAGGTCGAGATCATCGAGTGGGTGATCGGCTCGATCGAGTTCCAGGCGCTCGTGATCGTCGGCGCGATCGCGGCCCTCACGCGGGGCCTGCACTGAGCCATACGCGCCCACCGAACGCTCGGCTCAGGCGCACCACGCATCATGAAAGGCTCAGGCCCGGCTTGCGGGCTGGTGCCGCGGGGCTGGACAAACACCCTGCGCCGCCGCGATCTGGCGCGATGGCACAACGCGACGGACCAGGGGCGGAGACCGGAAGCGGGGAGGGGGCGGCCAAGGCCCTGGCCCGACGGCTCCACGCCTTCCGGAGCCTCGGCGACAATTGCGAGTTCGGGTTCGTGCAGCGCTACGGCGGGGTCGAGCCGTCCGGCCTGCTGCGCTTCTCCTACACGCCGCTGGAGGACCTGATCCGCGGCCTGCGCTGCGGGTTTTCGGATTTCGGCGTGCCGGGCGACCTGCGTCTGTCGGTGAGCGCGGGCGGTACCTATTACTGCCACAGCCTCGCGTACAACATCTGGGCCAATACCGGGCACCCGGCCGGCTCGATCGCCCCGGAGGCGCTGCTGGAGCGGGAATACGGCCGGCTCGCCCATCTCAAGCGCAAGTTCTTGGACGATCTCGCCGAAGGCTCGAAGATCTTGGTGCGCAAGCTCGGTCGCGACGAGCCGGAATCCGGCTTCGTGCGCCTCGCCGAGGCGGTGTGGGCGCACGGGCCCTCGACGCTGCTGCGCGTCACCGAGGCCGGGCCGGCCTGGAGGCCGGAGCCCGTCCGGCGCGTCGCCGAACGGCTGATCGCGGGGCGGGTACGCCGGTTCGCGCCGGTGGAGCAGGCCTGGGAACCCGATCTGGAACCCTGGATGCACCTCGTGGACGGGGCCTACGCGCTGGTTCACGGCTCAGGCCCGACCCGCCTCCACGCCGACGCCTTCCCGGAGGCGCTGACGCTGTCGGGCCGGCTGCGCCGGCATGTCGGCCGCCACCGGGAGCCGGCGATCAGCGCCTTCACCCGGACGGTCGATCCGGGCGATTTCGACTGGGACGCGATCCACGTGTTCTCGAGCTGGGTCTGGATCCCGGAGGATTTTTGCGGGACGCGCGTCTTCGCGGCGGCCGGCTACGCCCGGCTCGGCTGGCGTGACGCCGACCTGTCCCGGCGCGGCTGCTGGCAGCGCGTCTGGGCCTCCGGGCGGCTGCGCCCCGAGGTCGCGGGCGAGCCGATCGGCCTCGGGATGATCGGAACCCGCCGGGACGGCTTCTGGTCGATCGGCGCGCGCTTCGCCGCGGGCCCGATCCCGGGGGACGCGCCCGAGCCCGCCCTGCCGAGGCCGCCGGCCCGGTTCCCGGGGCAGGACCTCCTCGCCCGGCTGCGACCGCGGTTTCCTTAGAGATCGGGCAAAATGCCGCTGCCGGCCAGCCCGGCCATGGGGCCGGTCGCCGGAACGTGACGCCGGGCGACATCCGTGCAGCCCGCGTCCGGCCGGAAGGCCCTTGATTTCCGGGGCCGCGGCCAGATTTCGCCGATGGTCTGCAAGTTGACAGACACCGACCGATGTCGGGCGCCGGGCCGCCGCAGCCTCCGGGACTGTGACGGAGGCTGGCTACGTCGGTCGCGCGAGACAGGGGATTCCCGATGGACGATATGCGGATCGACAAGACCAACACCGAGACGTTCGAGATGAAGGGCCGATGCCCCTTCGGCGGTGATCGGATCGGGGGTGCCTTCGGCGACCGGCCCGCCCTGGAGAACTGGTATCCCCATCGCCTGCGAGTCGAGCTGCTGCACCAGAACGGGCTCGCCGCCGATCCCCTCGGCCCGGATTTCGACTACGCCGCCGAGTTCGCCAAGATCGACCTCAACGCGCTCAAGGACGACATCAAGCAGTTCCTGACCTCGTCGGTCGCGTGGTGGCCGTCCGACTACGGCAATTACGGGCCGCAGATGATCCGCATGGCCTGGCACTCGGCCGGCACCTACCGGATCGCCGATGGGCGCGGCGGCGCCGGCACCGGCATGCAGCGCTTCGCGCCCATCTCCAGCTGGTGGGACAACGGCAACACCGACAAGTCGCGCCGCCTCCTGCAGCCGATCAAGCACAAATACGGCAACGCCCTGTCGTGGGCCGACCTGATGGTGCTCACCGGCAACGTCGCCCTGGAGATCATGGGCCTGCCGACCTACGGCTTCGCCGGCGGCCGGCTCGACGCCTGGGAGGCCGACAACGCCACCTATTGGGGCCCCGAGGTGGTCGACATGGGCAGCGTGTCGAGCTTCGACGACATGGTGAACCGCGACAAGCGCTGGCGGGGCCAGAACGGCGACGCCGACTACGACCTGGAGAACCCGCTCGCCGCCTCCCACCAGGCGCTGATCTACGTGAACCCGGAGGGCCCCTACGCGAACGGCGACCCGCAGGGCTCGGCCAACGACATCCGCGTCACCTTCACCCGCATGGCGATGAACAACGAGGAGACGGTGGCGCTGATCGCGGGCGGCCACGCCTTCGGCAAGAGCCATGGCATGACCCCCGCCAAGGAGATCGGCCCGCCCCCCGAGATGGCGCCCATGGAGGCGATGGGGCTGGGCTGGCACAACCCGAAGGGCGCCGGCTCCGGCAAGGACACGATGACCAACGGCATCGAGGGCAGCTGGACCCCCGACCCGACCCAGTGGGACAATGCCTACCTGGAGAATCTCTTCAAATACGACTGGGAGCAGACCAAGAGCCCGGCCGGCGCCCTGCAATGGACGCCCAAGGACCCGGATGCGCCGAAGACTCCCGACGCGCATGTCGAAGGCCAGATGCATCCGCTGATGATGATGACCTCCGACATCGCCCTCAAGGTCGATCCGGAGTACCGCAAGGTCTGCGAGAAGTTCTTAGGGGATTTCGACGCCTTCACGCAGGCCTTCTCCAAGGCGTGGTACAAGCTCACCCACCGCGATATGGGCCCGAAGCACCGCTATCTCGGCCCGGAGGTGACGATCGAGGACGGGCTGCTGTGGCAGGATCCGCTGCCCGACGCCGCCTACGCGCCGGTCGGCGAGCCCGAGATCGCCGCGCTCAAGCAGGTGATCCTCGACAAGGGCCTGTCGGTCTCGGACCTCGCCTTCACGGCCTTCTCGGCGGCCGCGACCTACCGCGACAGCGACAAGCGCGGCGGTGCCAATGGCGGGCGTCTGGCGCTCGCCCCCCAGAAGGACTGGGCGGTCAACCGTCGGGCCGCCCCGGTGGTCGAGGTCCTGCGCGGCGTCATGGAGGCGTTCAACGATCGCCGCAGCGACGGCAAGCGGGTCTCGCTCGCCGACCTGATCGTGCTCGGGGGCTGCGTCGCCGTGGAGAAGGCGGCCGCGGAGGCCGGCGCCGCAATCCTGGTGCCGTTCACCCCGGGCCGGGTCGACACCACGCAGGAGCTGACCGACATCGAGATGTTCGAGTGGCTGCGGCCCGTCGCGGACGGGTTCCGCAACTACGTCGATGACGGGTTCGGGCAGATGACCCGCAATGTCTCGCCGGAGGAACTCTTCCTCGACAAGGCCAACCTGATGACCCTGACGGCCCCGGAATGGGCGGTCCTGACCGCCGGCCTGCGGGCGCTGAACGCCAACCACGACGGCGGGCAGCACGGCGTCTTCACCGACCGGGTCGGGGTGCTGAGCACAGACTTCTTCCGGGCGGTGACCGACACCGACCTCGTCTGGGAGAAGGCCGACGCGGAGGGCATGACCTTCACGCTCAAGGACCGGGCGACGGGGCAGCCGAAGTATCAGGCCACGCGCAGCGACCTCGTGTTCGGGTCGAACGCACAGCTGCGCAACATCGCCGACGCCTATGCGGGCAGCGACGGCGAGGCGCGGTTCGTGAAGGACTTCGTCCGGGTCTGGGACAAGGTCATGATGCTCGACCGCTACGACGTGAAGGGCCACAAGCGCTACGCGCCCATGGCGGCCTGAGATCGGGCAGTCCTACCCTCGGCGGTCGAAACTCCGCTTCCGGGCAGGGCGCGAGCGGCTTCTACCTCGCCCCTCCCCCGCTCGGCCCACGATATTCACCCATCGTGGGCCGTGGCACTTCTCTCCTCCCCCGTGTGGGGAGGAGTTGGAGGTGAGGGTGGTGCGGAAGGAACCGGACTGCTCGATCCCGACCCACCCCTGACCCCTCCCCACACGGGGCGGGGGACCTGCGGCCTCCGCTCAGGCCGCCCGCCGGTGGCTGCCGGCGGCGGAAGCCTGGGCCACCGGCATGTCGGCCTCCGCGATCGGCCGGAAGCGGCCGTCCGCGCCGTCATAGGCCAGGAGGGCGCCGGTCTCGATCTCGAAGAACCAGCCGTGCAGGCGCAGCGTCCCCTTGGCGAGGGCGGCCGCGACGCTCGGATGCGTGCGCAGGTTGGCGAGCTGCACCACCACGTTCTCCAACGCCAGGGCGTGGTGGCGGGCCGTCTCGTCCATGTCCTCCGGATAGGCCTCGCAGACGATGCGCTCGGCGGCTTCTGCGTGGCGCAGCCAGGCCGCGACGGCGGGCATCCGCGCCAGCGCATCCCGGTGCATCAGCCCGTGCATCGCGCCGCAATCGGAATGGCCGCAGACCACGATGTCGCGCACCTTGAGCGCCACAACGGCATACTCGATCGCCGAGGAGACACCGCCGACCACGTCGGAGGCCGGGGGCACGATGTTGCCGGCGTTGCGGCAGACGAACAGCTCGCCCGGTCCCGCCTGGGTGATGTGCTCCGGCGAGACCCGGGAATCCGCGCAGCCGATGATCAGCGCGCTCGGATGCTGACCGTCGCGCACGAGCTGCTGGTACATCGCGCGCTGGCCGGGGAAAACGTGGCCCTGGAAGGCGGCGATGCCCTGGATGAGGCTGTTCATGAACGGATCTCTGACACGGGCGGAAACGCCGGAAGAAGCGGGGAGGGCCGGCCGGGCCGGAGCCCGGCGGCGGGTTGATCGCGGCGCCTGATCGTCAGCGCATGCGCCGATGGCGCTGGACGGCCCCGGATGCCCAGTGGGGCTTGACCGGGCGGACCAGGGCGGCCCCGGCCCGCTCGTGGAGCATCGGCGCCCCGAGGATCTGGCCGGTGCCCATGCGCTGCGAATGGAGCGAGCGCGGGTCGTGGTGGGGATCGCTGACGTAGGAGCTCATGTGGCCGCCGCCGGCAACTTGGCGGCTCCCGCCGCCGCCCTCACCGGCCTGGGCGGCCAGGGGCACAAGGACGGCGCTGGTCAGGACGGCGAGGCCGAGGGTCGGGCGGAGGATCGAGAGGGGGCGTGTGCGCATCGTCGTGTCTCCTCGTCTGTTCTTGCTCTGCGGACGACACTGCATCTCCGCTGATGTCGTGAACATAGATATGATCAGACGAAGTCGATGTGCGTCTCAGCACAGTAGAATGATGATAATTTTAATCCTTCGTCCGAGATTGACTGTGTGCGTCGGCGCACGCTGCCCCGTCGTCGACATCCGGCGCCGGGATTACGGTGCGCCCGCGATCGATGCCGCCTTGCGGGCCGGGTTTCGCTCCTGGCGTGGCCGAAGAACGCCGGCTTGATGCGGAGACCGGTTCAGGCACGCCCGGCCCGGTCTCCGCACGCACGTCCGGCAGGGGGCGTGCCGTTACGTCGGTGTGGCTGGCGTGTTCCGTTCCGCGCGGCACCCGACTCCGCGCGGGGCCCGACCGGGGCCGTCAGCCCCCGAGCAGGGCGTGGGCCGCCCGGACCAAGATCCCGTCCGGACGGCGCAGGGCGTCGAGCACCGAGAAATGCTCGGCGCCGGGCACCGGCAGCAGGGGGCCGGGGGCGTGGGCCGCCGCCCGCAGGGCGTGCAGGTTGCGGGCGTCGTGGATCAGGGCCGGCAGCTCGTGCGTGCCGTAGGCGATGCACAGGGGTTTTTCCACCACCGGCAGGCGCAGCGGCGAGAGGGCCTCGATCTCCGCGTCGGCGAGATGGAGCTTGTCGTTGAGACTGGTCTGGCGGATCGGCGCGAGATCGTAGACGCCCGAGATGGCGAGCCCCGCCGCCACGGCCGGATGGCCGAGTTGCAGCGCGGCGAGCAGCCCGCCCGCCGACCAGCCCGCCAGAACCAGGGGGCCGCGGATCCCGTGCCCCGGTCCCTGCGCGGCCAGCCAGTCGAGGGCCGCATCGATCTCGGCCGCGATCCGGGTGAGGCTCGCCTCCGGGGCCAGGGTGTAGCCGACCATCGCCACCGACCAGCCGGCCGCGTTCGGTCCTTGTGCGAAACACGCGAACAGCTCCCGGGCGCCCCGCTGCCAGTAGCCCCCGTGCAGGAAGACAAGGCAGGGCGCAGCCGCATCCCGGGCCGGGTAGAGGTCGATCGCGTTGCGAGCACCCGGGCCGTAGGGCCGGTCGAGGCCCGCCGGATGCGCGGCCCGGTAGGCCGCCGAGGCGGCATCCCGGGCCGCGACCTGCTGGGCGCTGTCGGCCACCGCGCGGGTGTTGTCGTAGCAGGCATCGCGTGCGTCGGCATCAAGGGACGCCCAGCGGCGGCGCGGATCCGCTGGGCTCGGATCGTCTAGGCGAAACGCCTGATCCCCGGTCGCTTGAACCATTGTGGGTTGTCTCCGGCAGCCCGGGCTCACGCACCATGGCAGGATGCGGGATCCAGGTCGAGGTGGGTTCAGAAGCCGGGGGACGCCCCGGGGATCGTGCCGCCGTAGCCCCAGCCGGTGAGGGGCGGGGCCGCGACCCGCTCCCGCGTGGCCGGGGCGAAGATCCGGGCAAGCGGCCGGGGCTCCCGCCACGCGCGCCAGTCCCGGAGCCGGTCGCGGGCGGCCATCCGGGCGATCGTGCGATCGGTGTCGGTCGCGTGACCGGGCAGGCGCCGGTGCGGGCGGGCCTCGGCCGGGGCGGGTAGCAGTGCCGCCAGAAGCGGGAGGGCGAGGATCGGAAGGGCGAAGATCGCCCGGGGCGACGGGGGCATGGGGCGGGCTCGGCGGGGGGAGGGGCCTTCACCGGCAGCTACGCGACACAGGCCGCTCCGGTTCCGGGATCCCCCGCGGCCCGAAAACCCCGTACACAGCTGTCTGTCCCGGAACGAGTCGCGCGGTCCATGCCAGAGTCCGATCCGTACGCCGCCCCACCCCCTGCCGACGCGCCCGAACCGGTGGCGCTGCTGGCGACCCTCGTCGGCTTCGACACGGTGAGCGAGCGCTCGAACCTGCCGCTGATCGACTGGGTGGAGGCCTACTGCCTCTGCCACGGCGCTGCGGTGGAGCGGGTGCCGGACGAGACCGGCCGGAAGGCGGCGCTGCTCGTCAGCCTCGGTCCCTACGAGACCCGCCCCGGCTACGTGCTCTCCGGCCACAGCGACGTGGTGCCGGTGGCGGGCCAGCCCTGGTCGTCGGACCCGTTCATCCTGCGGGAGGAGGGGGGCCGGCTCTACGGGCGGGGCACCTCCGACATGAAGGGGTTTCTGGCGGTCTGCCTCGCGCTCCTGCCCGAGATGGCGGCGGCGGATCTCGCCACCCCGCTCCACCTCGCGATCTCGTACGACGAGGAGGTCGGCTGCCTCGGGGTGCGCCCGCTCATCGCCCGGATGCTGGAGCGCTGCCCAAAGCCGCTCGGCTGCTTCGTGGGCGAGCCGACGGGCATGGAGGTGGTGGTCGGCCACAAGGGCAAGTCCGCCGCCCGCCTCACCTTCCGGGGCCGGGCCAGCCACTCGGCGCTCGCGCCCCACGGGGTCAACGCGGTGGAATACGCCGCCCGGTTCATCGAGCATGTCCGGCTGTCCGCCGAGGCCCTCGCCCGGGACGGTGCCCGCGATCCGCTCTACGACGTGCCCCACACCACCGGCCTGTCGAGCGTGGTCCAAGGTGGGTCGGCGCTCAACATCGTGCCCGATACCTGCAGCGTCAGCTTCGAGTACCGGGCGATCGGCGCCGACGATGCCGGGGCGCTGGCGGCTTCAGCGATCGCCTACGCCACCGAGACGCTGGCGCCGCTGATGCGGACGGTGGACCCGGCCTGCGGCGTCGCGGTCGAGCCGCTGATCGACTATCCCGGCCTCGACACCGACCCGGAGGCGCCAGTCGTGACCCTGGCCAAGCGGCTCGCCGGCCGCAACGGCCACGCCAAGGTCTCGTACGGCACGGAGGGCGGTCTGTTCGACCGGCTCGGCGGCGTGCCCGCCGTGGTGATCGGCCCCGGCTCCATCGCCCGCGCCCACCGGGCCGACGAGTACGTGACCCGGGCCGAGCTCGACGCCTGCGCGGGCTTCGTGCGCCGCCTAATCGCGGCCTGCCGGGCCTGAGGTCATGGGATTCCAAAGGGCTTCAGCCCTTTGGTGGGGTGTCGGGGTGAAACCCCGGCCTACGGACCTTGGACCCCCGAACGGGGGCCCAAGGTCCGTAAAGCAGGGCTCTACCCTGCACCCGCCAAAGGACTCGTCTTTGGGATCCCATGACGTTCGCCGGTACGCTGCCCTATCTCGCGGGGATCTGATCCGAACCCTGGACCCCGCGATGGATGATGCCCGGCACGGCCGCTACGCCTACAGCGCCCTTCCCGATCGACCGGTCTACGACTGGCCCGGCGGCCGGCGGCTCGCGGTCTATGTGGGGTTGAACCTCGAGACCTTCGATTTCGGCACGGGGCTCGGCGCCGAGCTGGCCCCGGGCGGGCCGCAGCCCGACGTGCTGAACTACGCCTGGCGGGATTGGGGCAACCGGGTCGGGGCGTGGCGGCTGCGCGAGACCCTCGACGCCCTGGGCCTGCCGGCGAGCGTCCTGGTGAACAGCCGGCTCTATCGGGATTGCCCCGGCCTGATCGAGGCCTTCCGGGCGCGGGGCGACGAGATCGTCGGCCACGGCCGCACCAATGCCGAGCGGCAGGGCATCCTGCCGGAGGCCGAGGAGCGCGCCCTGATCGCGGAGGCGACCGCGATCCTGACCCGGGAGGAGGGGCGGGCGCCCGCGGGCTGGCTCGGCCCGTGGATCTCCCAGTCCCGGGTCACGCCCGACCTGCTGGCCGAGGCCGGCTACCGCTACCTGCTCGACTGGTGCCACGACGACCAGCCGACCTGGATGGCGACCCGCGGCGGGAGTAAGATCCTCGCCGTGCCCTACCCTCAGGAGCTGAACGATATCCCGGCGATCGTCGCCCGCAAGGAGACGGGCCGCCAGTTCGCCGACGCGCTCGTCGATGGCTTCGACGAGATGCTGGAGCAATCCGCGGCGGCGCCCCTGGTGATGGGGATCGCGCTCCATCCCTACATCGTTGGGCAGCCCCAAAGGCTGCGGCCCCTGCGGGCGGCGCTCGCCCACATCGCCGCTCACCGGGACCGGATCTGGCTCACGACGGCAGGCGCGATCGCCGCACAGATCTACGCTGAACCATCAAGGGATCCCAAAGGGCGGTAGCCCTTCGGCGGGGTGTCGGGGCAGCGCCCCGACGCTCGGGTCTCGCCCGATCAATCCGGGATCGCAAAGCCGATCGACAGGCACAAAGCCGCCACGGCGGTCAGGGCCATGGCCGCCTGCCGGACCTGATGCCAGCGCGCGTTGCGCGCGCGCTCCTCACAGCTCGCGCCGAGCTGCAATTCGTCGTCGAACCCCTTCACGAAAGCATCGAAGCTCGGAAAGGCCCGCCGCGCGAGCCACAGCCACACGCCGACGGCGGTCAGGCTGCAAGCCCAACCCCCGTAGGTAAACGCATCATCCAGCATCCGGCGCCGCCTTGAGGCTACGCCCCCCTGGCCGTGCATCCTACGGCAGGTTGTCGTCATCGCCTAGATGAAACAAGACCACACAGCGCCGAGACCGTGTTTCCGAACGTATCCACGTCTGTTCAAGCCTTAGCACGGCCGAGGGCGTAGAGGGTGATGGCGGCGGCGTTCGAGACGTTGAGGCTGCGGATCGCGCCCGAGAACGGGATCCGGGCCAGAACGTCGCAGCAGCTCCGGGTCCGCTCGCGCAGGCCCTTGCCCTCAGCACCCAGCACGATCACCAGCGGCCGGGCGATGGTCAGGGCATCGAGGCTCTCCGGCGCATCGGAATCGAGCCCGACCCGCGTGAAACCCCGCTCGCCCAGTTCGATCAGCGCTTCGGCGAGGTTGCGCACCGTCACGAACGGCACGTGCTCCAGGCCGCCGGAGGCGGATTTCGCCAGGACCCCGGTGGCGCCCGGCGCGTGGCGGGCCGTGGTGACGATGCCCGCCACCCCGAAGGCCGCGGCGGTGCGGACGATCGCCCCGACATTGTGCGGATCGGTGATCTGATCGAGCGCCAGCAGCAGGGCGTCCGCCGGGAGATCGTCGAGCCCGGGGGCGGGCAGGGGCTCCGCTTCGAGATACAGACCCTGGTGGACGGCGTCCGGCCCGAGCAGCCGCCCGATCTCGCTCGGGCGCACCAGCTCTGGGGTGATCCGCAGGGCACCGCCGAATTCCGCCTCCAGCCGCGCGACGGCGTTCTCGGTGGCCAGCAGCCGGTGCAGCCCGCGCGCCTCGTTGCCCAGCGCCTGCACCACCGGGTGCCAGCCGTAAAGCACGGCCGACCCGTCCGCGGCGGCCTCCCGCCGGGGGCCGGCCGGGGCGGGGCGATAACCGGGCCGGGCCCCCGGCCTCCAGGAACCGGGTGGACGGCCTCCCGGGGACCGGCCTTTGGGCGGGCGATCGTCGTTGTGGCGGTCCGTCATGGGGACGCGACGGGTAAGCGGAACATCGGCATCGCCTTTCGGGGCCCTCTTCAGATGGTCCTGAGAAACCGGGCGTGATCGCCCACGTCAAGCCGGCCTCCGGCGTGCGGCGGCGGGGCGTCTCTCAGGGTGCAGATGCCTTCAGGATGTGGACAAGGCGGTCATATTCCCTTCAATCCCTGTGAAAATTCTCTTTGTTGAAGCACCGTTCGCTGAAACGAACGGCGCCGTGGGCAGTAGGAAGATTATCTAGAAGAGTCTTTCAGAGAGTCAGTTCAGCAGACTATATGGGGTTCGAAATTGATGAGGCCGGGCATGGGCTTAGTGGCACTTCGTGCATCCGACTCTGCGCAGGGGCGCATCGAACTCTGCGCGTCGGCGTATCGGAGTCTGCGCCGGATCGGCGGGTCGGCGTATCGGAGTCTGCGCATCGGCGTATCGGATTCGGCGCGAAATCCCGCCGGGTGCGGTGGATAACGGGGACGGAATGTCCCGACCGGGGCGTATCGAATTCTGCGTGGGCCAAACCGGCCGGCGCGGGCCGTATGCGACTCTGCGCGAGCCGATGCCCAACCCCACGGGCAACCCCGCGGGGAAGCGTGGATTGCCGGGACAAGCCGGATCGGACCCGGGCCCCGGCGGCCGAATCGTGGCATGGCGGGATCGGGCCGCCATCCCGCCCACAGGGGAGGGGGCGCCCGTGCGACTCGGGCCGAGGGGCGATGACCATCGAGGAGAAGATCGCGGCGATCCATGATCCGGACCTGCGGGCCGAGGTCGAGGCGGCGCGCGGCGGTTTCCTGTTCGCGCAGATCGTCGAGCACGTCCTGCATCGCCAGCGCGAGCGCGACGCGCAGGCCGCCCTGCTCGGGGCGGAGGAGCGCCGCCGGTCCGGCCTTTCCCGCGACCAGCGCCGCCGCGACGCCGTGCGGCTCGTGATCGAGAGCGAGCCGGCCCTGCCCTCGAGCCTGCAGCACATCCACTCGGTGCTGGCGCTCTGCGGCCTGCCCTATCGCGACCCCGGGCCGGTGCGTGAATTCTCCCGCACCTACGGGCGCAACTCGCTGAGCCTGATCGCCGGGCGGATCAAGGATCCGGAGACCGGCGCCTTCGAGCCTCAGGGCCTGCCCTACGGGCCCAAGGCGCGGCTGATGCTGCTCCACCTCTGCACCGAGGCCGTGCGCCAGCGCAGCCCCACCGTGAAGGTCGCCGAGACCCTGTCGGGCTTCATGCGCGAGATGGGTTTCGCGGTGACCGGCGGCGAGCGCGGCACCATCCGCCAGTTCAAGGAACAGCTGAACCGGCTGGCCGCCTGCTCGATGCAGATCGGCCTCTGGGACGGGCGCGACAGCGCCACCACCCTCAACGTCCCACCGTTCCGCAGCCTGGAGCTGTGGCGCCCCCGGGCCGGCGAGGGGGACGAGACCGCGGAACGCACCGTGCGCTTCGATCCGGAATTCTACGAGACCCTGATCCGGCACGCCCTGCCGGTCGACATCCGGGCCGCCCGGGCCTTCTCGGGCTCGGCCCGCAAGCTCGATCTGCTGTTCTGGACCGGCTACCGGCTGCGGTCCCTCCAGCGGCCGCTGCGGCTGACCTGGGCCAACCTCCACGCGCAGTTCGGAGCCGAGAACGCCTCGATCCGGAGCTTCCGACAGGCCTTCAAGGCGGATCTCGCCCATCTGGGCGAGGTCTTTCCGCGCCTGCCGCTCGTGCTCGACGATGGCGGCCTGACCCTGCACCCGGCCGATCCGAGCGCCCTGCTGGTGCCGCCTCGGTCAGCCACAAAGGGAATACGCGTCCGGCGGCAGGGAACATAACACGAGTGACCTATCCAGGCAGAGAATAAGAAAAGGTCCGCTGCGTCCCTATTCCCTTCTCACGATCCCGCCGTTATATTCCTTCCGTTGCGAAGGAATGAGCGATGGGTTTGTCGGATGTCGAGATCGAGGTGCGGCTCGCTGCGCTGCGCCGTCAGCGCGAGGCGCTCGACCGGGAGATCGCGGATCTCGTCCTCTACCAGGAGCTCGGCCGCCGCCTGACGGCAGGGGGAGGGGCCGCGGCGCCGGGTCGGGGAACCGGATCGGACGCCGACCACAGCCGCGCTCCGGCCCCCCACCCGGCCCTCAATCCGATCCGCGAGGGCAGCGCGGTCCCGCCCCCGCCCCGGCCCGTTCCGGACACGGTTCGCGCCTCCGAGGGCGGGACCGCGCATATCGGATCTCCCGGGGCGGAACGCGCCGGGCCCCGCGAGGCCGCGCCGTCGATCCCACCGGCCATCGCCTTCACGGAGGATGCAGCTGGGGCCCGGCGCTACGGCCGGGCCCTCGTGCGGGCGGCCTGTGCGGCCCTCGCAGAGGCGGGCCGGCCGCTGCACGCGGCCGAGATCCTGGAGGTTCTCGCGGGACAGGGCTTCACCCTGCCGGGCCGTGACCCGGTGGCGGCCCTGAACACCCGTCTGTGGAAGCGATCGGGCCCGGACGGGCCCCTGCGCCGCGTCGGCGAGGCGACCTATGCGCTGGTCACGGATGTGCCGTCCGTCTGACCGGCGGCGGGCCGGTCACGAAAGCGTGACGGCCGGGCGGTTCCGGATGCGCGTCCCTCATATTGGGGTCGTGCGACGCGCAAAAACCTGCTCGTACCGGTCGCGCGCTCCGGGGCGGCTTTCGCGTTCGCCACCGGCCAGCCCGGACCGCCTGAGGGCCGCGCGGCGGGCTGGGTCTTCGAACCGGGGAGGGGGCCATGGAGCGGATCGACCGGACTCGGTTTCCCGGGGTCGCGCGATGACGGCGACACTGGCGAACTCGGCCGCGCAGGCCTGTACCTTCGTGCTCGGTTGCGCGGTGATCCACGCCGCCCGGGCGCACGCGGACCTGCTCACGCGCCTGCTGGTCACCGCCTTCATCGGAGTGAGCGTGCTGGTCCTGCTCGCCGCCGCCCTCACCTACGCGCCGGGCGCCGACGAGACCTTCGATGAGGTCTCGGTCTACGCGGCCTCGTGAGCCCTGTCCCGGGCCGGTGCCCCGTTCGGCCGAGAGCGCTCTAGAGCCGTGCCCGATCGCGGTGCAATCGTGCGCGGCTCTCAGCTCTTGTTGTGACGCGCGCTCTTACACCGAACCGGTGCCCACTTCAGCGGAGCGCGCTCTAATTGATCAGGCAAAAGCCGGCACCGGTTCCGACCCGGCGCTCCTGGCCGCACCAGGGCCGGGAGGGGCCAGGCGCGGTCTTCAGATCGGCCACGGCCCGGTTGGCACCCGGAGACGTGCCCCGCGTCCCGGACTGATCGCCGCGGGTTGCGCTTGCCGGCTCGGACGGCCCCGTGCCCGGTTGGGTCAGGTCGGGCGGGCTCAGCGTCGCGAGACTGGGCATGTCCTGCGCGGCGACGCCGCCACACAGGATCAGACAAGCGGCCGAAGCCGAGAGGAACTTGAGCATCGACGAAGCTCCTGTCGAACGATCCCCCGGGCCGGACTCGCATGACGAGACCGGCTGGCTGCCGAATCTACGGAACCCCAGGTTAAAGGTACGCGAAGATTTAGGATTAACGGTTTTTGACCGCGCCGTACCGTGGATGGCTGCAATGAACGGTCCCGGTTGGGGAGGTGAAAGCTGATCATCGCCCTGAGCCGATGCTGGAGCCGCGGGCCCGGCGACGATCCTGTGAAGGCTCGTCCCTTCAGGCCGGGGCTTCAGCCCAGGACTTCAGCTCAGGACCGTCCCGTTGTTGGCCCCGAACGCGTTGCCGCATCCGGCCAGCGCCTGGGATCCCGAGAGTCGGGCCACGTTCCGAGCGGTCACAGCCCGCCGGCGCCGCGTGCCGCGCGGGGAGGGGATCCGATCGGCCCTCACCCACGGGTTGCCCCGCCCCAGCCGAAGGCTTCGTTGTCCCGTACGCATGGTGGTCCCGTACGCATGCCCCGCAGGATGCTGGCTATCCCGCCGCCGGGCCGCCGGGCCCCATATCAGGTGTTCGCATAAGATATATTATGGAACTAAAGCCGGCGGCCGATCGGGTGAGGGGGCATGCCAAGCCGAGTTGCCATGCCGAGTTGCGAAATCTGGGTTTCGCAGGAGAACGCTCGAGCGGGGATCCTGAACGGTTCTATGGCCGGCGGCCCGGCCCGCGCTGCGTCGTCGGAGGATCAGCCTGGCATCTTGGGCACGCCGAACCGGTCGCAAGCCGGGCGAGGGCGGTCCCGGCCCCCTCCCCGTGCAGATCACGCAGGCCGGCGACGACTGTCGGCCAGAATCCGCCCGCCGTCCGCCCGGCACTCGATCTGGTCCGACAGGCGGCCGGGGCGGATCCGGATCGCGACCGGTCGGGTCAGGAGGTCGGCGCGGTCCAGAAACTCGGCGCTGGTCATGGGCGCGTCCCGGCCTCCGCCGAGGCCGCGCCACCACTGCACGGCCTTCTCACGCTCGTAGCCGCTGCGCTCGGGGCGCAGGCGCACATGCCAATCGGCATCCGCGCTCTCCGCGCGCCAGCCGAGCACGAGGTCGAGCCCGTCCGGTGTGGCTTCCAGGTTCAGCGCCGTGACCGGATGCCAGGGTGTGTCTTGCCAAGGTGTGTCTTGCCAAACGCGGCCCGGCCGGTCGGCCGCCGGGGCAGGGCTGGGATCGGCCGAGAGGATCGGCAGCTCGTCGTCGGCCACGGCCTCATGCGGGGCATTCCCCTCTGCATCCGCCTCTGGCTCGGTCCAGCAGGGTTCGCAGGTCGAGGCATTGAGGGGAATCAGGGCGCCGCAGCCGGGGCAGGGCTTGGCGCGCAGGCCCCCTGCCCCGCCGAGCAGCTGGCTCTGGATCTCGCCGGCGCTCCGGGCGGTCACCGCATCCACCGGCCCGTGCATCCGCACCAGCCCGGCATAATCGAGGATCAGCGCGTCGGTCTTGCCCGGCGCGCAGCGCAGGGCCCGGCCGACCTGCTGGACGTAGAGGCCGGTGCTGCGGGTCGGGCGCAGCAGTGCCACGAGATCGACCTCGGGCACGTTGAAGCCGGTCCCGAGGACGCCGACCGAGGTCAGGCAGCGGATCCGTCCGGCCCGGAAGGCGGCGACGATCCGGTCGCGCTCCCGGCGGGGCGTCTCACCCGAGACGGTCTCGCACGGATAGCCCTCCGCCCGCACCGCGTCCCGGACGGCCTCGGCATGGGCGAGCCCGGCGCAGAAGGCGAGCCACGCCCGGCGCCCGCGTCCGTACTCCGCGAGTTCCGCCACCGCGGCCCGGGTGATCGCGTCGTGGTTGACCGCCGCCTCCAGCTCCCCCGGGATGTAGTCGCCCGCACGCCGGCCGACCCCGGAGACGTCGAGCTGGGTCAGCGTCGCCTTGGAGACGAGGGGCGCCAGGAAACCCTGCCGGATCAGCGTGAAGGTATCGGCCTCGTAGGCGATGCCGGAGAACAGCCTTTGCGGGCCTTCGTCGAGCCGGCCCGAATCGAGCCGGTAGGGGGTCGCGGTGAAGCCCGCCACCCGCAGGCCGGGGGTACGCGCGCGCAGGCCCGCCAGGAACCGGCCGTAGCGGGTCTCGGCGGCCCGGGGAATCAGGTGGGCCTCGTCGACGATCACGAGGTCGCGCGGCCCCACGGCGTCGAGCCGGTCGGCCACCGACTGGATGCCGCAGACCAGCACCTGGGCGCCGGCCTCCCGCCGTCCGAGCCCGGCGGAAAAAATCCCGGCCGGCGCCTCCGGCCAGGCGCGGGTGAGTTCGGAGAAATTCTGGGCGACGAGCTCGCGGCTGTGGGTGACGATCACGACCCGGGCGAGGGGGGTTTCATCCAAGGTCTCCCGGGCCAGCGCCGCGATCACGAGCGACTTGCCGGCGCCGGTGGGCAGCACGATCAGGTGGCCGGGCGCCGCCGCGTCCGCCCCTCCCCGCCCCCAGGCGGCCGCGAGCGCATCGAGGCTGGCGCGCTGATAGTCCCGCAGGTGCAATCCCTGCTCCGGTCCCGGCATACCCGTCTTCACCCCAGCCCGATCAACCGCGATCCCGGGATTCCAAAGGGCCGAGGCCCTTTGGCGGGGCGTTGGGGCGGAGCCCCGACATCGGGCTTTGCCCGACAATCGGGCGAAGCCCGACAGCAGGGCTCTGCCCTGCACCCGCAAAAGGTCGCAGACCTTTTGAATCTAGGATCATCGCGGTGGAAGCGCCCTCTAACGGGACATGTCGGCTTTGTCCGTGGCGGCGCGGTCACGGCGCAGCAGGTAGATGTCCATGATCCAGCCGTGCCGCTCCCGGGCCTCCGCCCGGACCCGGCGGATCTCCGCGCCCACGCGGCCCAGCCGGCCGGCGATCAGGATCTCGTCCGGGCTGCCGAGATAGGCGCCCCAGAAGATCGTCAGGTCCGGATCGAGATGGCCGAAGGTGGGGTCGCCGTCGAGCATCACCACGACGCTGTCGACGTCGTCCGGCCAGCCCGCCGCGAGGCGGCGGCCGGTGGTGATCAGCACCGATCCGCCGATGCCGTTCAGCGGCACCCCGTGGCGGGCGGCGAGCACCTGCACGCTCGACAGGCCGGGGATCACCGTCCGGGTGAGGGCGATGCGCCCGTTCGTGGCGATCCGATCGAGGATCCGCAGGATGCTGTCGTAGAGGGTGGGATCGCCCCAGGCCAGGATCGCCCCCACCTCCCCCGGCGCGAGATGGGCCGCGAAGGCCGCCTCCAGCCGCTCAGCCCGGGCCGCGTGCCACGCCTCGACGGTGCTGCCGTAATCGGCCGGGCGGCGCTCCCGGGGCGGGTCGTCCACGGTGACGAGCCGGTGGGGAGCTCGGATATGGGCGGCGCAGATCCGGCGGCGGATCTCGACGAGGTCGACGGTCTCGGCGCGCTTGTCGAGGACGAACACCGCATCGACATCGGCGAGCGCCCGCACCGCCTGGAGGGTCAGGTGCTCGGGATCGCCCGTGCCGATGCCGATGACCCGGATCTGCCTGTCCTGCATGCCGTCCTCCGCCGACAGGGGAGGGCCGGCGCCGGCTTGCCCTACAGGCGCGCGTCGGCTTTGGCGAGGATCGCCCGGGCGATGGTCAGGTCCTGCAGGGCGATGCCGGAGGAATCGAACACGGTGATCGCCTCTGCACTGGCGCGACCCCCCTCCCCGCGCCGCAGCACGTCGCCGATCGCCGTGAGGCCTCCTTGAGCCTGCGCGGAGGCGTGCTGGAACTCGCCGATCGTGCGCGACTGCTCCGGCAGGTCGCAGAACAGGGCCGCCCGGTCCAGCAGGGCGGGGGGCAGTTCCTGCTTGCCCTTGGCGTCGGCCCCCATGGCGGCGACATGCGTGCCGGGGCGGATCCAGGCGGCCTCGAACAGCGGTGCCCGGGCCGGCGTCGCCGTGACGATCACGTCGGCGGCTTCGCAGGCCTCCTGCGGTGAGGCCGCCCGCACGTCGAGCCCGGAGGCCCCCTGCCCCGCCAGGCGCTCGGCAAAGCCTGCGACCTTGGCGGCGTCCCGGGCGACGACCAGCACGGTCCGGATCGGCAGCACCCGGGCCAACGCCGCGGCCTCGAACTCCGCTTGGTTTCCGGCGCCGAACAATGCGAGTACCGCCGAATCCGGCCGGGCCAGCACGCTCGCCGCGACGGCGTCGGCGGCGGCTGTGCGGTAGGCGTTGACGCGGCCCGCCTCGATCACCGTGTCGATGCGGCCGACGGCCTGATCGAACAGCAGGATCACCGAATTGTGCCGGGGCAGGCCCCGGTCCGGGTTGCCGGGCCAGAACGAGCCGACCTTCAGCCCGGCATAGGCGGCGGTCGCGCCCGACTTGATCGAGAACCGGTTGGTCGGTTCCGAGCCGTGCCCCAGCACCGCCGGGAACAGGGTGGTGCCCGGCGCCACCGCGGCGATCAGCGCCTCCCGGGCCGCATCGAACGCCATGGCGTGATCGACCAGAGCGGCCGATTCCTCTTCCGAGATGAAGCGCATGGGTTCAGGAACCTCCCAAGTCATGGTTTCGAAAGGTCGAGACCTTTCGCGGGTCCAGGGCAGAGCCCTGGTGTCGGGCGAAGCCCGATGTCATGGCTCCGCCCCGACACCCCGCCAAAGGACTGAAGCCCTTTGGGATCCCGTTACAGCGTCATGCCGCGGGCGGTGACCGGCCAGATCGCCTCGACCCGGCCGTTCCGCACGCCCACGTACCAGTCGTAGACGTTGACCGTCGGGTCGCAATGGCCGGGGATCAGCTTCAGGCGCTCGTTGAGCTTGAGCACGTTGCCGGGATCGCTCAGCACCCCATGCTCGTCCGAGCACTTGATGTATTCGACGTCGTCCCGGCCGAACACCAGAGGCAGGCCGCTGTCGATGCTCTGGGCCTTCAGGCCGGCGTCGCAGATCGCGACATCCGTCTTCGCCTTGCTCATGATCGCTGTGACGATGAACAGGCTGTTCTCGAAATCGGTGATCGGCCGGCCCTCGGCGTCCTTCACCCGCTGGTAGTCCGCGTCCATGAAGACGTAGGAGCCGCATTGCAGCTCGTTGTAGACGCCGCTGCCGCCCTCCATCGCGAAGCTGCCGGTGCCGGCCCCCGCCACGATGGCGCACGCGAGGCCCTCGGCCTTGAGCAGGTCGACGGTGCGCTTGGTCTCGTCGATCGCCGTCTGGATCAGGGCCTTGCGCTCGTCGAAATCGCGCACGTGCTGGGCCTTGCCCTGATAGGCCTGCAGGCCCGCGAAGCTCAGGCCTGGCGCCGCCGCGATTCGTTTGGCGATCGCCACAGCGGGCTCGCCCGGCGCGACGCCGCAGCGGCCGGCGCCGACATCGATCTCCACGAGGCATTCGAGGGTGACGCCGTATTGGACCGCCGCCGCCGAGAGATCATCGACATTGCCGGGATCATCGACGCAGACCAGCACCCGCGCCCGCTTGGCCAGGGCCGCGAGGCGCTCGATCTTCTTCGGCGCGGTCACCTGATTGGAGACCAGCACGTCGCGGATGCCGGCGCTCACCAGCGCCTCGGCCTCGCTGACCTTCTGGCAGCAGACGCCGCAGGCCCCGCCCCGCTCGATCTGCAGGATCGCGATGTCGGAGGACTTGTGGGTCTTGGCGTGCGCCCGGTGGCGCAGGCCGCGCTCCTTCATGAAGCCGCCGAGCTTGTCGATGTTGCGCTCGAGGGCGTCGAGATCGACCATCAGGCAGGGGGTGTCGACCTCCTCGACCGGCATCCCGACTGTGGCGGGGATGTTGTTGCGCATGGGTGTCTCCTCCGGATCTTGTTACGTCGGCAGGTCCCGTCAGGGGGCGAGGCCCAGAAGCTCGGCGATGCGCGGCGTCGCCTTGATGCCGGTGCCGGTGAGCACCACCACGGTGGTCTCGTCGGGCTGGATCGCGCCACGCGCAGTGAGGTCGGTCAGCGCGGCCGCCGCCATCGCGCAGGTCGGCTCGACGTAGAGGCCCGACCGGGCGAGCTCCATCAAAGCCGCCTCGATGGATTCCTCGGAGACCGCCACGGTGCCGCCCCCGGACCGGCGGAGCGCCGCCAGCACCTCCCGGCCCCGAACCGGCTGGGCGATCGAGGCGCCCTCGGCCAGGGTCGGGCGGGGTGTGACCGGCACGAAATCCTCGGCGCCCGCCTCGAACCCCGCATGCAGGGGCGCGCAATGGGCCGGCTGCACCGCGTAGAGGCGGGGGAGCCGGGGGATCGCCCCCCGGCGCAGCAGCTCCGAGAAGCCGATATCGCAGCCGAGGATGTTGCTGCCCGCCCCGCAGGGGATGATGACGTGGTCGGGCGCGGTAAAACCCAGATCCTCCCAGAGCTCGTAGGCCAGCGTCTTGGTGCCCTGGAGGAAATGCGCTTGCCAGTTATGGCTGGCGTAGAAGATCGAATCCGCTTGGGCGACGGCCGCGTCGGCGGTGTCCTGGCGGGTGCCGGGGATCAGCTCGACCTCCGCGCCGGCGGCCCGCATCTGCACGGTCTTGGCCGGCGAGGTCGAGGCCGGGACCAGGATCTTGGCCCGCATCCCGGCCGCCGCCGCGTAGGTCGCCACCGCGGCCCCGCCATTGCCGGACGAGTCCTCCAGAACCGTGTCGATCCCCTGCTGGCGCAGGATCGACAGCATCACGGAGGCGCCCCGGTCCTTGAAGCTGCCGGACGGCGCGAACCATTCGAGCTTGAAATGCGCGTGCCCGCCCCGCCAGGGCCGGCGCACCAGCGGCGTGCAGCCCTCGCCGAGGGTGACCGGATCAACCACCGCCACCGGCAGCGCGGCGGCGTAGCGCCAGAGGGAGCGCGTGCCCGTGTCGATCTCCCCACGATCGATCCCGGGAAGATCCGTGATCATCAGCGGCCCGCCCGTCTCGGAGCGCCAGCGCGGCGCTTCGATCGGGTAGGTCGCCCCGGTGGCGGGGTCGAGATAGACGGCGGATGAGGGCATCGGGGCTCGGTTTCCGGGGCGGTTCGGAAAGAGAATACAAAATAATCTCGGGCGGCGCGCCCCCCAGTTGATGATGGGACGGCGCGCCGCGCGCCAGGGCTCCGCCCCGACACCCCGCCAAAGGGCCTTGGGCCCTTTGGAAACCCGGGATTTAGGCCGCCAGGGGCAAAACACTCCACTCCGGCGCGTGCTCGGCGGCGATCGACTCGGCGACGAGTTCGGCCGTGGTCCCCGAGAGGGTCCAGCCGAGATGGCCGTGGCCGGTGTTGTAGAACACGCCCGGCCGGCGGCCCCGGCCGACCTTGGGCAGCATGTTCGGCAGCATCGGGCGCAGGCCGCTCCAGGCCACCACCCGGTCGGTGTCGACCAACGGGAACTGCTCCCGGGTCCAGTCGATCAGCGGCTGGATCCGGTCGTGGCGGATGTCCCGGTTGAAGCCGTTGAACTCGGCCGTGCCGGCGACCCGCAGCCGCTCGTCGCCGAGCCGGCTCGTGACGATCTTGGCTGCCTCGTCGAGGATGCTCACCTCGGGCGCCGCCTTTTGCGCCTCCGGGGTCAGCAGGTTCACGGTGATCGAGTAGCCCTTCACCGGGTAGACGTTGACCCGGTCGCCAAGCATCGCCGCGAAGTGCCGGCTGGCGCAGCCCGCGCAGATCACCACCGCGTCGGCCTGCAGCACCTGCGGCGCCTCCGTGGGCTGGCCGGCCCGCCGCCAGCCGACGGCGTAGCCCCCCTCCCCCGGCGCGATCGTCGCGACGTCGGCATCCTGGATGAAGCGGACGCCCTTGCGGGCACAGGCCGCCGCCAGGCCCCGGGTGAACTTGTGGATGTCGCCGGTCGCGTCCGAGGGCGTGAAATAGCCGCCGACATAGGAGCCAGCCAGCGTCGGCTCGATGGCGCGGATCTCCTCCGGGGTCACGGCGTAGCGCTCGAGGCCGCCCTCCCGCAGCAGGGCGTTGACGGCGTGCGCCGTCTCGAAGCTCGCCCGGTCCCGATAGAAGTGCAGGATGCCGCGGGTCTTCAGGTCGAAGTCGATCCCCTCGGCCTCCGCCATGGCGAACAGGGCCGCGCGCGCCTTGAGCGCCAGCCGCACGGTCTCCACGGTATTCTGGCGGTAATGGGCGATCTCGCGCATGAACTCCGCCATCCAGGACAGCTTGTGCCAGGAGGGAGTGGGGTTCATCAGCAGCGGCGCGTCGCGGCGCATCATCCACTGGATACCGTGGAGCACCGTGGAGGCCTTGTTCCAGACCTCGGCGTTGCAGGCCGAGAGCTGGCCGCCATTGGCGAAGGAGGTCTCCATGGCGGCGTAGCGCTGCCGGTCGAGGACGGTGACGCGGTAGCCGCGTCGGCTAAGCGCATAGGCGGTCGTCACGCCGGTGATGCCGGCGCCGATGACGGCGATGTGGGTCATGGGTGGAACTCCGGAACGAGGACGCGGGAAGGCCGCCTCAAGCGGTCGGCCGGTTGCGCGCCCCATCTGTCCCGGTGCCTGAGAGCTTGATCCGCATCCGGCCCTGGCGAGGCCTTTCGCGGACGTCCCCTTCGGCGGGTGCCCACGGGCTTCCCCGCTGCACCGCTCTCCAGATCGCCCTGACGACACGGTTCCGGTGCCTGAGAGTTTCCGGGGCGGTTGCTCCGTCGGCGCCGAGTCCCCCTCTGTGGGCGGATCCCGGTCTCTCCCGCATCGTCGCGATGGGCTGCCCCTGGATACCCCGATTCGGCACCTCTGGAGAAGCCTGGATTCCCGGCACCCGGCCCGTTCCGCAGACAGCCTGTGCGCGCTGTCACCGCCCGGGAGCGATCCCGGGCGCCACCCGTTGAGCGGAGGTTCGCCTGCGGAGACACCCCGATGCTGACCAGGACCGCGATCTACGAGGGCACGGTGCGCGACGGCCGGGAGGACGAGTTCTTCCGCCGGGTGCGGGACGAGTTGGAGCCGTTCTGGCGGCGTTTCCCGGGCGTCACCGCGGTGCGGGTCCAGCGCCGCGTCTCCAGGGATGCGGATGCGCGGCCGATCGCCATGATTCTGGAGATGGATTTCCCCGATCAGGCCGCGCTCGATGCTTGCCTCGCCTCGCCGATCCGCCCGGAATCGCACGCCGCCACCGAGGCGGTGATGCAGATGTTCGAGGGCCGGTTCTACCATCTCGTGAGCGAGGGCCGGATCCTGCCGCCGGCCGGCTAAAGCGGTCGCCGCCGAAGTGGGCACCGGTTCGGCGCGAGAGCGCGCGTTGAAACAAAGGCCCAGAGCCGTACGCCGGAACGGATGCCGCCCTGCACGACATTGGCCGTATATTAACTGTGATCTTTGGAAACTTCTGCCGGCTAGTCAAATCTATGCGAGTTCTTGCCGTTTGACAGTCTGTATTAGGGTTCTCGACATAGTCTCTGACCGTGCGGGGTGCCTCTCGGTTTCAGGTGGACGACGCGATGGCGAAGTGGATACCCGGCGCGGCCGTCTTCGGCCTCCTGTGCCTGATGATCATCCCGGCCCCCGGCATCTGGGGCGTGCTGATCGGTGGCACCTGCGTGCTGGCGATCGTCGGCAGCCTGTGCATGGTCCTTCTGGACCGGACGGCGACCAGCCTCCTGGCCTGGCGCGAGGCGTGGCGGGCGCGCACCCGGCAGACGCGTGGAGGCCGGCCCCGGGTGGTGCATGCCGGCCCCGGGATGACGCGGAAGGTCTGATCGTCCGGCATCCTGCCGGGGACTGGATTCCCCGCTCCATCGGTGCAAGGTCCCGGTGGCGCCGGCGCGGCGCCCGCCAACCGGGACGGTCCGATGAAGCTTTTCTACTCCCCCGCCTCCCCGTATGCCCGCAAGGTGCTGGTTCTCGCCCACGAGACGGGGCTGATCGACCGGATCGCCGTCACCGCCGCCACGGCCTCCCCGACCGGTTCCGCCGCGGAGGTCGCCGCCCACAACCCGCTGGGCAAGATCCCCGCGCTGGTGCTGGAGGATGGGACCGCCCTCTACGACAGCCGGGTGATCTGCGAGTATCTCGACGGCCTCTCGGACGGCCCGCACCTGTTCCCGGCGGGCGAGGCCCGGTGGGACGCGCTGACCCGGCAGGCGCTCGCCGACGGCCTGCTCGATGCGGCGCTGCTCACCCGCTACGAGCGCGTGCTGCGCCCGGAGGAACGGCGCTGGGAGACCTGGGAGTCGGGCCAGATCGGCAAGATCACGGCGGCCCTCGACCGGTTCGAGGCCGTGGTGGCTGACATGCCGGTGCTCGACATCGGCACCGTCGCGATGGCCTGCGCGCTGGGCTACCTCGACCTGCGCTTCCCCGATCTCGCGTGGCGCGAGGGCCGTCCCGCCCTGGCAGCGTGGTTCGCGGTCGTGGAGGGCCGGCCTTCCATGGCGGCCACCGTGCCGAAGGGCTGAGGGCCGGTCAGGGCTCCCAGGGCTCAGCCCTTTCGCGGGTCCAGGGCGGAGCCCCGGGAGCCCTGGCCTCTGTCAGGGCCTTGCCCTGACAACCCACCGAAGGGCTTCAGCCCTTTGGAAACCCGGACCCGGCCGCGTAGGGATGGGTCGAGCCGAGCGGATCGGCGAGGAAGTCCTGGACGGTCCCCGCCCCCGTGCCGAAGGTGATGAGCAGGAAGCCCCCCGCGAGGGCGAAATTCTTCAAAAAGTCCCAGAACAGCTCACGGCCCTTGCCGCCGGACCAGAAGTCGCCCGGCCGCCAGAAGGGCTTCCACAGGAGTGCCGTGACCCCGCAATAGCCGGCCATCACGAAGGCGGCGGCCCGGTCGGCGGTGCCGGTCAGGATGCACAGCGACATGCCGATCTCGACGCCGAGCCCGACGAGGATCAGCAGCGTGGCGGGCGCCGTGGCGTGCACAGCCTGGCGCGCCTGCCCGACCGCGCCCTTGAAGTTGAGGATCTTGTCGAGGGCGCTGAACGGCAGGAACAGCAGCACCAGGAGCAGGCGGACGCCGAACGCGATCGCGACGCTGAGACTGGCCATGAGCGTGAAATGTGTCCTGATCCGGCCCCCGAGGCCCTGGTCGGCCAAGTAGGGCACGATCCGCCGAAGGGGACTCCGCCCGGCGCGGCCGCGGTCGGATGGCTCCGGACGTGACCTTCCGCGAACAGGCGACCGGATCGGGTCGGGCGCCATCGATCGCGCAGGCCCGCAAGCTCAGGTGATGGGCATCTCGATCCGGCAGCGCACGCCGTCTGCGCCAAGCTCGTAATCGACCTCGGCCTCCAGCGCGTAGGCGAGCGCTTCCCGGATCAGCTCTGTGCCGTAGCCACGGCGCGTCACCTTCTCGGGCTCGATGGCGACGCCGCTCTCGACCCAGCTCAGCGCCAGCCGGCGGCGCTCGCGCTTGTCCAGGACGATCTCCCAGGACGCGACGAGCCGGCCGGTCTCGATCTTCAGCGCCCCGTACTTCACGGCGTTGGTGGTCAGCTCATGCACCGCCAGCGCGAAGTTCTGCACCTGTCGGGCCCTGAGATGAACCCCTGGCCCGGCGATCGTGACGCGGCCTGCCGCCACGTCCGCGTGAACCGCCAGTTCGGCCCGCAGAAGCGCCCCGACCTCGACGGTGTCGCTGCCGCCCTTGCTCAGCAGGCCCTGCGCCCGGCCGAGCGCCTGCAGCCGGTCCTCGAAGGCCTCGACCGAGCCACCCTGCTTCACCGTCCGATCCGCCACGGCGGTGATCACGCCGAGCAGGTTGCGGGCGCGATGCTGCAGCTCGTTGACCAGCACCTTCTGACGCGTGGCCGCGGCCTTCTCCTCGGTGATGTCGAAGCTGACCCCGTTGATGATCCAGGGTCTGTCGTGCTCGGCGCGGCCACGCAGCTCCACCCATCGGCTGGAGGTGGGGCCGCTGGCCACCTGCAACTGGGTGTGGAACTCCTCGCCCGGCGCGATGTCCTTGGCCGCCACGGCCGCCAGCCACGCCGCGCCTTCGGGGTCCATCAGGTCGGCATAGAGCGACATGGCGTGGGGCTGTTCATCGGTCGAGACGCCCCACAACCTCTGGACCGCCACGTCCGCCCGCAGCGTGTTGGTCCGCGTGTCCCAGGTCCAGGCTCCCATCCCGCCGCTGTCCAGCGCGACGCGACGCAGCGCTTCGCTTTCGCGCAAGGCGGCCTCCGCACGCTTGCGTTCGGTGATGTTGGTGAACAGGACCGCGACGCGGTTCTGCTTCTGATCGAGGGCGAAGATGTTCAGGTCGAAGATGCGGTCCAGCCGCGGCTCGCTCTCCTCGACGCGGATCGGCTTGCCGGTATCCAGCGCTTGCCCGTAGAGCTCGGTCCAGCGCGGATTGGGCGCGCCCAGAAGCTGGGTCGCGGTCTGTCCGACCGGCCACGGCATGGCGGTGTGCTCCAGGAAGGCCGGGTTGACCTCGAGGAAGCGGAAGTCGACCCAGGCGCCCGCCGCGTCCTTCAGCACCTCGACGACGGCGTAGGCCTCGTCCATCGACTCGAACAGCGCGCGATAGCGTTCCTCGCTCCTGCGCAACGCCGCCTCGGCGCGCTTGCGGGCGTCGATGTCGATGTTCATCCCGGCCCACGTCTCGAGCCTTCCTCCCGCGTCCAGAACAGGCGCGGCGCGAACGTTGGTCCAGCGCCAGCCGCCGTCGGGGGCACGGAGACGGAACTCGGCATCGACGAGCCCGTGCGTCGCGATCGCCTCGCGCCATTGCAGCGCGGCATAGGCCCGGTCGTCCGGATGGATCGCGTTCAGCCAACCGTAGCCGAGCCACTCCTCCAGGGTCTGGCCGGTATAGGCCCGCCAGCTCGGGCTGTCGGCGATGACGACGCCGGCCGCGTCGGTCTCCCACATCGCCTGCGCCCAGCTTTCGATCAGGAGGCGGTGCCGCTCCTCGCTCGCGCGGAGGGCGCGCTCCGCCCTGTGCTGGGCGGTCGTCTCCTTCAACGTCCAGAGGACACCGGCGATGCTGTTCGCGTCGTCGTGGACCGGCGCATACTCCACGTCGAACCATGCCTCTTCGAGGCGGCCATTCCGAAGCACCGGGTATCGTTGACCGATCAGCCGCGCCGACCGCCCCGCCAGGCCAGCCGCCAAGTCGTCCGCGAACACATCGCGCGTGCGCGCGAAGGTTTCGTAGGCCGACCGGCCCAGGGAGAGGTGGCGGTGCTCGCGCAGCAGGTCCGTGAAGCTGTCGTTGTGGAGGTGGATCGCCTCCGCACCCCAGACGAGGCTCATCATGCTGGGCGAGCGGAGCATCAGGTCGACGACGGTCTTCAGGCTCTGCGGCCAGCCGGCAATCGGCCCGAGCGGCGTCGAGGCCCAATCGAATGCGCGAATGCGCCCGGCCATCTCGCTATCGGCGCTGGGCCAAAACTCTTCGGCGGAGGCCATGGGCACAGGAGGCAGGTCCGACGGCGCAGGTCAACGCATCCGGGTTGGTTTTGGTTACGGGACGCGACCGTCATGCGCCGGCAAGCCTGGCAGGCTCACGAACGCCATCTTCCGGCCGGGAGAGGATCGAGCGCACCGGCGCCGCGCCGCATTCGGCGACGTGGGCGTGCCTGTCGTGTCCCGGGGGGCAGCGCGATCGGGTACGGCTCCGGACGGGACGGACAGCAGCCCCGCACGATCCAGCCAATCCGGTCCGGACCTGCGGAATCGGCCCGTGCTCAGGCCGCCCGCATGCGGTCCAGAAAACCCGCCACGGCCGCGCGCAGGGCGCCGGCCTGCCGGGCGAGGTCGCCCGCCGCCTGCAGCACCTGGGCCGAGCCCTGGCTCGCCGTGTCCGCCGCCTCGCCCACGCCCGCCATGTGGCCCGAGACCCCGCGGGTGTCCTGCGCGGTCTGCGCGGTGGTCCGGGCGATCTCGGCGGTGGCCGCGCCCTGCTCCTCGACCATGGCGGCGATCTCGGCGCCGATCCGGGCGAGGTTGCGGATCACCCCGGTGATGCCGCCGATCGACCGGACCGAGGCCTCCGTGGAGCCGGTGATCTCCGCGACCTTGGCGCCGATCTCCTCGGTCGCCCGGGCGGTCTGATCGGCGAGCGCCTTGACCTCGGCCGCCACCACCGCGAAGCCGCGCCCCGCCTCCCCGGCCCGCGCCGCCTCGATCGTGGCGTTCAGCGCCAGCAGGTTGGTCTGACCGGCGATCGAGGAAATCATCGCGACGATCTCCCCGATACTGCCGGCGGCCTGCGCGAGGCGCCGGATCTCCCCGGCCATGCCGTCCGCGTCCCGGGTCGCGGAAGCTGCGAGATCGGCCGAGGATCCGACCTGGACGCCGATCTCCCGCACCGAGGCGGTGAGTTCCTCGGTGGCCGCCGCCACCGTGTCGGCCGAGCGCGCGGCCGAATCGGCCGACGCCGCCACCGCCCGGCCGAGGTCGGTCGTGTCCCGGGCGGCCCGGGCCATGCCGTGCGCGGAGGCTTCCAGCTGGGCGGCGGCCGCCGAGACCGCCTGAACGATGCCGCCGACCTGGCGCTCGAAACTGTCGGCGAGGCCGAGCGCCACCGCGCGCTGGGCCTCGGCATTCTCGGCGGCGAGACGTTCCTGCGCGGCCCGGGCCGCGCGGCGCTCGGCGACGCTGTCGCGGAACGCCCCGGCCGCAGCGGCGATCGCCCGGACCTCGCGCGGGCCGCCCGACGGGATCGCCAGATCGGCCGCGTCGTCCGTCTCCTCATCCCGGCCGATCGCCGTCAGCGCCGCGGCCATCCGCCCGAGGGGCCGGGCGATCGCCGTGCCGAGCCAGACCGCGAGGCCGGCCGAGAGGGCGAACAGGGCCAAGCCCCCCGCGCTCCAGAGGGTCAACATCCGGTCGGCCCGGGCGCGCACGGCGCCGGCCGCCGCCACGAGATCGGCGGTCAGCCGGTCCTCCACGCCCTTCAGGGCGTCGATCCGCTGCGTGGCGAGGCGGAACCAGGCCGGCGCATCGCGGAACGTTAGGCTTGCGCCCGGCATCGTCTCCTGGGCAGCCTGGCGCAGGCGCGCCACCTCGCGGGCCGGCTCCGTCGCTTCCGCGGCGTCGAGCAGGGCCGCCTGGGGCGGCTCGGCCCCGGCCCGGAACAGGCCGGCATAGGTCGCCTGCTCGGCCGAGAGCGTGACGAGCCGGCGCGCGGCCGGGAGGTCCAGGCTGCCCGATGCAAAGGCCGCGGAGGCGGCCGCCCGCTCCTGGCCGGCCGCCTCCTTGAGCGCCAGGAAGGCCGCGTAGGCACTCGCCCGGGCGGCGAGGCCGGCCTCGTCGATCACGCCGCCCATCGCTCGCACGAGGCCGAGCCCCTCGCCGATCAGGCCGGTGTAGACGCGTGCCGCCTCGGGGGCGCTGGGCGTCAGGGCGTCGACCGCCCGGCGCTGGGCCGCGAGCCCCGCCAGCGCCTGGGTGAACCCTGCCCCGCGCGCCGCAAAGGCCGGGCCGAAGCCCGTGGCGGCCATCATGGCCTCCGGCAGCCCCGCGAGCGCCGCGTCGGTGCGCTGGCGCTGCGCGGCGAGCTCCGGCCCGAACTGCGCGCCCTTCGCCCCCAGGAACAGGCTGGAGGCGCCGCGCTCGCGCTGGGCCTCGTGCACGAAGGCGCTGATCCGCGAGGCGAGGCCGACGAGAGTCTCCACCCGGTCCATCTCGGCGCGGCGCGCCCATTGATCGGAGACGGCCAGACCCGCCGCCCCCGCGAAGGCGAGGCAGGGGGCGAGCGCCACCGCCAGGATGCGGGCGCGGAGCGAGGTCAGGAGAAGCATCGAAAGATCTGCGACTGTTCGGCAGGAGACGGTTCACCATTCCGCCAAGTGCTGAACATCCGGTTATGGAACACCGCCGCGACTCAGTCAGATCTGCTTGATCATGCGGCGTTTCGGGCAGGATCTGCCTGATCGGTGTGCAGATCACCCCAGATCTTCAGGGCGCGGATGACAGGTTCGAGGGAGCGTCCGCGTTCGGTCAAGCTGTATTCCACCTTCGGCGGGACCTGGGCGTAGACCGTTCGCGTGATCAGGCCGTCCGCCTCCATCTCGCGCAACTGATTCGTGAGCATGCGCTGCGTCACGCTGGCGAGCCGCCGCCGGATCTCGCTGAACCGCAGGGTCCCCTCCAGCAGATGGTAGAGGATCACGCCCTTCCACTTGCCGTCGATGAGCCGGAGGGTCGCCTCGACGGCGCAGCCGGGGCTGCAGCGTCCGGTGTGGCGGCGGATGCGGGGCATGGGGTCCTTCCACGGTATCATTTCCGGCACTATCGGCGTTTTATGTGCGTACTTGCGCGCCGTGAAGGCGGGCGGCATCTCTCCGGCACTGAGCCAGAGGAGGCCGCGATGCGCGCCGTCGGATACCGCAAGTCCCTGCCGATCACCGATCCCGAAGCCCTGGTCGCCCTCGACCTGCCCCAGCCGCAGCCCGGCCCCAGCGACCTGCTGGTGAAGGTCGAGGCGGTCTCGGTGAACCTGATCGACACCAAGGTCCGGCGCCGGGCCGAGCCGGAGGCGGGCGGCGTCAAGATCCTGGGCTGGGACGCGGCCGGCACCGTCGTCGCCCTGGGCGCGGAGGTTCAGGGCTTTTCCGTCGGCGACGCGGTGTTCTACGCGGGCGACCTGACCCGGCCGGGCACGAACGCCGAATACCATTGCGTCGATGCCCGCATCGTCGGGCATAAGCCGAAGAGCCTCGACTGGGCGCAGGCCGCCGCCCTGCCGCTCACCGCCATCACCGCCTGGGAGACCCTGTTCGACCGGCTCGACACCGGCAAGCCGGTCCCAGGCGCGGCCCCGGCGATCCTGATCGTCGGCGGCGCGGGCGGCGTCGGCTCGGTGGCGATCCAGCTCGCCCGGGCGCTCACCGACCTCACGGTGATCGCCACCGCGTCGCGGCCCGAAACCGCGCAATGGTGCCGGGATCTCGGCGCCCACCACGTGGTCGACCATGCCAAGCCGCTCGCGGCCGAGGTGGCGTCCCTCGGCCTCGGGGCGCCGGGCCTCGTCTTCTCCACCACCAACACCGACGCCCATCTCGGGGAGATCGTGGAGCTGATCGCCCCGCAGGGCCGCCTCGCCCTGATCGACGATCCCGAGCAGCTCGATGTCGGGCTCCTCAAGCGCAAGAGCCTGTCGCTGCACTGGGAACTCATGTTCACCCGCTCGCTCTTCGCCACCGCCGACATCGCCGCCCAGGGGGCGCTCCTCGACGAGGTCGCACGCCTCGTTGATTCCGGGCGCCTGCGCACCACCCTGGGGGATCATTACGGGCGGATCGACGCCGCCAACCTGACGCGCGCCCACGCGCTGATCGAGAGCGGGCGCGCCAAGGGCAAGATCGTGCTCGAAGGTTTTTCCGATTGAGGAGGATGGGATGGCGGACGCGGCGGGGACCGGCCTCTTCGACGTGATGGCGCTGGCGGCGGCTTTGCCCGACAGCGCCCAGACGCTCCTGGTCGACACCTACCTGACCGACCGGGAGGCCGCGAGCGCCCGGGTGTTCCGGATCTACCGGCCGACTCCGCCACACTACCATGCGACCTGCGACGAGTACCTCTACTGCCTGTCGGGCCGGGGCCGGGTCTGGCTGGGCGATCCGGCTGCCGAGACGGCGTTCGGCCCCGGCCAGCTCCTGGTCTTCGAGAAGGGCACCATCCACGCGATGCCGGCGCTCGAGCCCGGGGACCCGGTGGTGTTCCTGTCGATCGACACGCCCCGGCGGGCGCCCACCGACATCATCTTCGTGAACCCGGAGGACGGCACGCCCGCGACCTTCATGGCGCGCAACGCGGAGGGGTGAGCCTCACGGCCTGTCCGGGGATCCCGGGTTCCCAAAGGGCGAGCCCTTTGGCGGGTGCTCAGGGCGGAGCCCTGAGATTTCCGGCCCTGAGATGGTCTCCAGGGCTCCGCCCTGGACCCGCGAAAGGGCTCGCCCTTTCGAAACCAGGACGGGGGATCAGGCGCTCAGACCCGCAGGGATCGCCCGGCCGCCGCCACGCCGACCAGCAGGGCCGCCACGATCAGGAGCGCCGCGGGTAGGCCGAGCGCCTGCGCCACGAAGCCGATCAGGGCGGGTCCTGCCAGCACGCCGGCATAGCCCAGCGTCGTGACCGCCGGCACCGCTGCGCTCTCGGGCATCGCGGTCTGGCGGCCCGCCGCCGTGAACAGGACCGGGACGATGTTGGCGCAGCCTGCCCCGACCAGGGCGTAGCCGGCGAGCGCGGCTTCCCAGGCCGGCACGACCACCGAGAGCGCGAGGCCCGCGGCCGCCAGCAGGCCGCCGAGGACCACCACCCGCCCCCGGCCGAGCCGGGCGACGATCGCATCCCCGCCGAGCCGGCCGGCCGTCATGGTGACCGAGAAGGCCGCGTAGCCGAGCGCCGCCCGGGCCGGATCGAGCCCGCGCTGCTGGATCAGGAACACGGCGCTCCAGTCGAGGGCCGAGCCCTCGGTGAGGAACACCACGCAGCAGAGCAGACCAAGCACGAGCACCGGACCCCGGGGCAGCGCGAAGGCGGGGCCATGGCTCCCCCCGCCCCGCTCCGCCCGCAGGATGCCGGGCCAAGCCGCCGCGAACAGGGCCGCGATGCCCCCGACCAGCGGCAGCACGCTCCCGCCCGCCCCGAGCCCGGCGGCCAGGAGGCCGCTGGCGATCAGCGCCCCCAGGATGCAGCCGAGGCTGTAGAGCCCGTGGAAGCCCGACATCATCGGCCGCCCGGCGGCACGCTCCACCGCGACGGCCTGCAGGTTCATGACGCAATCCACCGCCCCCATTCCGGCACCGAACAGCAGCAGCGCCCCGGTGAGCGGGACCAGCCCGGAGGCCAGGGCCAGCACCGGCAGGGCGAGGCCGAGCGCCAGCGTGCCGGCGAGCAGGACCGGCCGGTATCCGAGCCGCGCGGCAACCGCCCCGGCGCTCGGCATGGCGAGGATCGAGCCGATGCCGAAGGTGAGGAGCAGCAGGCCGAGCCCGGCCTCGTCCAGGCCGGCGCGGTCCTTCACGAGCGGCACGAGGGGCGCCCAGGTGGCGTTGGCGATCCCGACGATCAGGAACAGCAGCCGGGTGGCCAGGCGCTGCCGGGCTGCGGTGCGGTCGTCGGAGCCGCGGAGGGCGGCCGGGTTGGTCGCGTCGAGCGTTGGCATCGGCACCTGTCGGTGGGTGGGTCCGGAGATCAAGGCAGCGAGGCGCATGCCCCTTTGCGACTGGGCAGCGATACCCGCACCTCGCCCGCCGAAGCGGCTTTCTCTCAAACCCTTTGACCGGGGTGGCGATCCGGATTTCTGACGCGCCCTCTCTCCCCCGCAGAGGCCACAGCTACACAGGTCTGAGGTCTCAGCTGGCTCGACCACCAGCCTAAGGGGGCGCGGGTCCCCTCTCCCGCACGGGAGAGGGGCCGGTCGCGCTCGATCATCAGCCGCGTGTCTCAAACCGCTGCAGCCCATAGTCCCTCCCCGCAAGCTCGAGCGGTCCCGCGCAGGTCCGGAATCGCCAGAGGAGGGGAAACATGCTCACTTCTCAGGACTTTGGTGTTCGGCAGAGCCGAACAGATCCGCTTCAGCCCGCGCCGTGAGGGTATCGTCACTCATCCAGCGGTTGATCGGACTGCGCGTGCTTCCTGGCCCGGGCGAGGATCTCGGGGGACCTTGCGGCGGCTCGGTTCTCCGGCGCGAGCCTCATCGACGATCCGGCGCAGATCGTCGAGCATCAGTTGTGTCTGGGCGCGCCGCGCGGTCTCGGCGCACGAGGTGGCGGACAGAATCGCTCGTGCTGGCGGAATCGCCTTGTCTGATCTGCGCCTCGATCCACTCCTTCATAGGGTCGGGCCAGGAAATGGTCGTGGTCGCCATGGGGCCTCCGTCGTCCGCCCGGACGTGTCACGATCCCGAGGATAAGCGTTTTTCACAAATCCGCTTGTAAGCCCGGGCGTCGACGACTGCATCCGCATCGCCGCCACACCGAACAGTTGCCGCCGTACGCGTTTCGTTCTAGCTAAGGCGGCGCATGACGGGCCTGCGTCCCGCCGGCCGCATCTTGCCGTGGGCCCCCTCGGGCTCGACATGAGCCGGAGCGGCGGCTGGCCCGCGCGCCAATCCGTCCGACTTCGTCGATGCCTCGGTCGACGCCGCGAAAGACCGCCGCCCTCATGGCCAAAGCCCAAGCTGGAAGTCGTGCCCCAAGCCGCGCCGGCGCCGCGCAAGCCGCTCCCAAGGCTGCCACCAAAGCGCCGTCCAAGACGGCTCCGAAAGCCCCCGCGGCTGCCAAGGCGCCCCAGTCCAAAGCGCCCCAAGCCAAGCCGGTTCGCGCGAAATCCAGCCCCCCCGGCGCCCGGACCGAAGCCGCCATCGACGCCAAGCTGGAAGCCCTATTCGACGCCGCCCCGGTCTCCGTCGAGGACCGGCGGGTGATCGCGGTCCGCGGCGCCCGGGAGCACAATCTCAAGAACGTCGACCTGACCATTCCCCGGGACAAACTCGTGGTGTTCACCGGGCTCTCGGGCTCGGGCAAGTCGTCGCTGGCCTTCGACACGATCTACGCCGAGGGGCAGCGCCGCTACGTCGAGTCGCTCTCGGCCTATGCCCGGCAGTTCCTGGAGATGATGTCGAAGCCCGATGTCGACCAGATCGACGGGCTGTCGCCGGCCATCTCCATCGAGCAGAAGACCACCTCCAAGAACCCCCGCTCCACCGTGGGCACGGTCACCGAGATCTACGACTACATGCGCCTGCTCTGGGCGCGGGTCGGCATCCCCTACTCGCCCGCCACCGGCCTGCCGATCGAGAGCCAGACCGTCCAGCAGATGGTCGACCGGGTGCTGGAGCTGCCGGAGAAGACCCGGCTCTACCTGCTGGCACCGGTGGTCCGCGGTCGCAAGGGCGAATACCGCAAGGAAATCGCCGAATACCAAAAGAAAGGTTTTCAGCGGCTACGTGTGAACGGCGAGTATTACGCCATCGACGACGTGCCGAAGCTCGACAAGAAATTCAAGCACGACATCGACGTGGTCGTCGACCGGATCGTGGTCCGCGCCGATATCGGCTCGCGGCTGGCCGATTCCTTCGAGACGGCGCTCGAACTCGCCGACGGCATTGCGGAGGTCGTGTTCGCGGACGCCCCCGAGGGCGAGACGCCCCGGACCATCACCTTCTCGTCGCGCTTCGCCTGCCCGGTCTCGGGCTTCACCATCGCGGAGATCGAGCCGCGGCTGTTCTCGTTCAACAACCCGTTCGGCGCCTGCCCGACCTGCAGCGGCATCGGCCACGAGATGCGGATCGACCCCGAGCTGGTGATCTCCGATCCGGCCCTCAGCCTGAAGCGCGGCGCGGTCGGCCCCTGGGCGAAGTCGACCTCACCCTATTACGGCCAGACCCTCGACGCGCTGGCCGAGCATTTCGGCTTCAAGACGAGCGTCCCCTGGCAGAGCCTGTCGGAGACGGCCCGCGCCATCGTGCTCTACGGCTCCGACAAGCAGTCGATCCGCTTCGCCTATGACGATGGTCTCCGCAAATACACCGTCAACAAGCCGTTCGAGGGCGTGATCCCGAACCTGGAGCGCCGCTACAAGGAGAGCGATTCCGACGCGGTCCGGGAGGAGATCGGGCGCTTCATGAGCGAGACGCCCTGCGCCGCCTGCGGCGGCAAGCGGCTGAAGCCCGAGGCGCTCGCCGTGAAGGTCGCCATGGCGGACATCGCCGACGCGACCGCCCTCTCGGTCTCCGAGGCGCATCGCTGGTTCTCGGAGCTGCCCGAGAAGCTGACGGCGAAGCAGAACGAGATCGCGGTCCGGATCCTGAAGGAAATCCGCGACCGGCTGAGCTTCCTGGTGGATGTCGGCCTCGAATACCTGACGCTCGCCCGTGGCTCCGGCTCGCTCTCGGGCGGCGAGAGCCAGCGCATCCGGCTGGCCTCGCAGATCGGCTCGGGGCTGACCGGCGTGCTCTACGTGCTGGACGAGCCCTCGATCGGCCTGCACCAGCGCGATAACGAGCGGCTGCTCGGCACGCTCAAGCGCCTGCGCGACCTCGGCAACTCGGTGATCGTGGTCGAGCACGACGAGGACGCGATCCTGCAGGCCGATTACGTGGTCGATGTCGGCCCGGGCGCCGGCATCCACGGCGGCGAGATCATCGCGCAGGGGACGCCCGCCGAGGTTCTGGCGAATCCCGCCTCGCTCACCGCCAAGTATCTGACCGGCGCGATGTCCGTGCGAACGCCGACCGCGCGTCGAAAAGGCCGGAAGGGCAAGCTCGGGCTGTTCGGCGCACGGGGCAACAATCTCAAGGACGTCGATGTCGAGATCCCGCTCGGCACCTTCACGTGCATCACCGGTGTCTCGGGGGGCGGCAAGTCGACCCTGGTGATCGACACGCTCTACAAGGCGGTCGCCAAGAAGCTGAACGGCGCCCTGGAGCACCCGGCGCCCTACGGGCGGCTGGAGGGGCTGGAGCACCTCGACAAGGTCATCGATATCGACCAGTCGCCGATCGGGCGCACGCCGCGCTCGAACCCCGCCACCTATATCGGCGCCTTCACGCCGATCCGCGACTGGTTCGCGGGCCTGCCGGAGGCCAAGGCGCGGGGCTACCAGCCGGGGCGCTTCTCGTTCAACGTCAAGGGTGGGCGCTGCGAGGCCTGCTCGGGCGACGGCGTCATCAAGATCGAGATGCACTTCCTGCCGGACGTCTACGTCACCTGCGACGTCTGCAAGGGCAAGCGCTACGACCGCGAGACCCTGGAGGTGAAGTACCGGGCCAAGTCGATCGCCGACGTGCTCGATTCCACCGTCGAGGAGGCGGCCGAGCTGTTCAAGGCGGTGCCGGCGATCCGCGACAAGCTCGAGACCCTGAAGCGGGTCGGCCTGCACTATGTCCATGTCGGCCAGCAGGCCACCACCCTGTCGGGGGGCGAGGCGCAACGGGTGAAGCTCTCCAAGGAGCTGTCGAAGCGCGCCACCGGCCGCACCCTCTACATCCTCGACGAGCCGACCACCGGCCTGCACTTCCACGACGTCGCCAAGCTCATGGAGGTGCTCCACGAGCTCGTGGACCAGGGCAACACCGTGGTGGTGATCGAGCACAATCTCGAGGTGATCAAGACCGCCGACTGGGTGATCGACATGGGGCCCGAGGGCGGCGACGGCGGCGGCCGCGTGGTGGCGCAGGGGACCCCGGAGGAGATCGCCCGGTCCAAGGCCAGCCATACCGGCCGGTTCCTGCGCGAGGTGCTGGAGCGGCGGCCGGCCGCGCAGGCCGCTCCCCGCCGCAGCGCCGCCGAGTAGCCGGCCGACGCGGCAGTTTCTGCCGGGTGCCGGCCGAGATCGGTCCCCGCGGAGGCTGATTCGGGCCGTCGTTCCGCGTGCCGGGCCCGTCGCAGGTCCGTCCGGACCCTGTTTCGAGGTCTATCCGGGCCGATGCGGGTAGGCCGGCCCCCTGCCCGATCCTCCGCCCGGGCTTGCCGGATTCTCCCAGGATCCGCGGCGACAACAGCTTGACCGTTCAACGATATTTTGCCGGAGAGGGCCTCCGGAACCCGTCCTGTGGATAGTGTTGCATCGCCGCAAAAATGCGGCTTTTGGGCAACGGTTGGGCTGGTTCTGGCAATTCACCGAGCATTCCACTGTCTTTCCGAGGGTCTCTGTAGAATAGTCGCAGACGTTGAGACGGGCAGGCTCCGTGGGGGCGCTCGACACATCCGAAGCCGGCAGCCGCGATGGGCGAGCAGACCGGCAGGGAAGTGCCGAATGCGGGACGGACGCCTTGGGACCTTGGGAAGGAATGAGAAAATGATGAAGCACTGGCTCGCGGCCGGCACGGTCGCGCTCACGGTCGGCATGACCTCGACGATCGCGCAGGCGCAGACCACGACGGTTCCGGGCGAGCAGGTCGGTCTCGCCGTCGGCGCGCCGCTGCCCGAGGGCATCTACGCCATCAACACGTTCACCTACCGCCGCACCGACGGCCGGAACGATCCCGATACGGCCGTCAACATCCCGGTCCTCGTGTGGTCGACCCCGTTCGTGCCGTTCGGCGGCCGCGTCGAGCTGCTCGTCGCCCCTCCGACCGTGTTCGCCTTCACCCGCAACCCGGCGGGCGTGCGCAACAAGGACATCTCGATCAACGTCGGCACCTTCGTCGGCGGCATCTGGGCCTTCGACCTCGGCAGCAACTTCGGCGTCAGCTTGCTCGGCGGCGTCTACCTGAACGACCTGAACGGCGACCGCGGCTCGATCATCACGGCGAGCGGCGCGACGGCCACCCCGGTCCTGCCGCAGCTCTCCTCCAACACCTACCGCTTCGGCGTGGCCGGCAGCTACACCGGTGACGGCTGGAACATCACCGGCAACCTGACCGCCAACATCTACGACTCGCCCGGCCGCTTCCCCGGCCAGGTCGGCGCCGCCATCGGCCCGATCAACCTCTCGAACTCCCTGAACTTCGACCTCACCGCGACGAAGAAGTTCGGCAACTTCGAGATCGGCCCGGTCGCCTACGGGACCTACAACTTCGACATCAGCCAGTTCAGCGCTGCGAACGGCAACCGCGGCCGGTTCGCCATCGGCGGCCTCGTCGGCTACGACTTCAAGATCTTCACCGTCCAGGCCTACGTCGCCCGCGACGTCGTGACCGGCGCGCAGTACACCAACGCGTTCGGCCGCACCCGCAGCGACTACTCCACGGACGGCTGGATCCGCTTCATCGTCCCGCTGTACTCGCCGACGCCGGCCGCCTCGCCGATCCCGGCGCCGCTGGTCCGCAAGTACTGAAACCCGCAAACCCGGTCCCCGCCGCCCGGCGGGGACCGGACGCCTGCGATGGACCGCCCGGCCCCGGCCGGGCGGTCCTTTGCGTTTTCACCCCTGCGGCAATGGTGTGCGGGTCGCCGGGCATGGGTGTCACGCGCCGTGCGAACATCCTATCTTGTTCTCTTCGTGCATCCGGCTCCGGCCGGGATGCGGACGAGCGAAGGACGCGCGAAGGACTCTCATGGCGACGCAGGGCGAGTGGAAGATCCCCGCGCAGGCCCAGCCGCGGCCCGCGGATTACGGCTACGACCTCGACCGGGCGCTCTCGGCGGTGCTGGCCCTGTCGACGCGGGTGCCCGACGGCGCCTTCACGGCCGAGACCCTGGGCACGGAGCGCGCCGGCAACGGCGTGGTGATCCGCGAGGATGGCCTCGTGCTCACCATCGGCTACCTCGTCACCGAGGCCGAGAGCGTCTGGCTCACCACCCGGGACGGCCGCTCGGTGCCCGGCCACGTCGTCGGCTTCGACGCCGCCACCGGCTTCGGCCTCGTCCAGGCGCTCGGCGACCTCGGCGTGCCGGCCCTGCCGCTCGGCCGTTCGGCCGGGCTGCGGACCGGCGACCGGGCGGTGCTGGCCGGGGCGGGCGGGCGCCAGCGCTGCGTCGCCGTCGAGGTGGTCGCCCGGCAGGAATTCGCCGGCTACTGGGAATACGTCCTGGACGAGGCCCTGTTCACGGCCCCCGCGCATCCGCACTGGGGCGGCACGGCCTTGATCGGTCCCCAGGGTGAGTTGCTCGGCATCGGCTCGCTGCAACTGCAGCAGGGCGGCTCGGGGAGCGCCCGCCCGATCAACATGGTGGTGCCGATCGACCTGCTGCCGCCGATCCTCGACGATCTCGCAACCCGTGGGCGGGCCAACCGGCCGCCGCGCCCCTGGCTCGGCCTGTACGCCACCGAGAGCGAGGACGGCATCGTGGTGATGGGGCTGGCCGATGGCGGCCCGGCCGAGACCGGCGGCCTCCAGGCCGGCGACGTGATCGAGGCGGTGGCCGGCGAGCCGGTGGCGGACCTCGCCGCCCTGTTCCGCAGCATCTGGGCGCTCGGCGCGGCGGGGGTGCGGGTGCCGCTCACCGTCCGCCGCGACGGGCGCGGCGTGAAGCTCGCCCTGGTCTCCGCAGACCGTGAGCGTTTCCTGCGCACCCCCTCGCTGCATTGACCGCGCGAAAGCCTCGGCCGTGAGACCGCGGCTTGCCGCACCGCGTTGTCCGCCCGCCGCTGCGAGCCTGTACCCGATACAACCTCTGGCTCAGCATCGGTTCAGGCAGCGGAGCCGAATCTCCCTCGACCGGCTGCCGATCCGCCGGAGGATGAGAGGAGATCCAGTCATGACGCTTCTGAGCGCACCGCGCGCGAAGGCGCTCGTTATGGCCGCCGCGATCGCCGGCGGCCTCGGGCTCGCCGGTTCCGCCCAGGCGGCCGGGGGCTGCGGCCCCGGCTTCCATCCCAATCCCTGGGGTATCTGCCGCCCGAACTGGGGGCCCCGCCCCTACGGCTACTGGCGCCGGCCGGTCTATTACGGCGGCTACGGCTATGTCCGGCCGCGGCCCTATGGCCGCCCTTACGGCTTCTACGGTCCGCGCCCGTTCTACTGAGGCACGCCCGGATCAATAGCCCGACGCGAAGGGCGCCCCATCGACCGGTGGGGCGCCCTTCGCATGTGCGGCCGGTTCCGCATGCGCCTAAAGAATGACCATTCGGAAAGGTTGCCGAGATCTTAAGCGGGTCATGCGATAGCCGCAGGTCTGATGCTTGACCTTTCGACTCCTGCTGCGGCGCAGCAGGCTTATATGTGCGTTGCACCAACAAGAGGCAGCGATGCGCATGGAAGCGGCATCGTCTGCCCGAGCAGAGGTCAAATCATAGCATGTCCGCCGCCCGTAGCGTCCTGAGCCGCGTCCGCGCCTATCTCCGGTACCGCGACACGGTCACCCAGCTCTCCCGTCTCTCGGATCGCGATCTGGCCGATCTCGGCATCAACCGCAGTGAGATCCGCGGCATCGCCCGCGTCTGATCCCCGATAGCACGAGACCCCGTCGGAAGGACCGCCGCCCGTTGATCCGGGCGGCGGTCCTTCGCTATTCTCGGGTATGACACAGACCATCCACATCGTCGGCGGCGGCCTCGCCGGGTCCGAGGCCGCCTGGCAGGTGGCCGAGGCCGGCCATCGCGCCGTCATCCACGAGATGCGCCCGGTGCGCGGCACCGAGGCCCACCAGACGGACGGGCTGGCCGAACTCGTCTGCTCGAACTCCTTCCGGTCGGACGATCCCGAGGGCAACGCCGTCGGGCTGCTCCATCAGGAGATGCGCAGGCTCGGCTCGCTGATCATGCGGGCGGCCGATGCCAACCAAGTGCCGGCCGGCGGGGCGCTGGCGGTGGACCGCGAGGGGTTTTCCGCCGCCGTGACGCGGATGCTGGAGCAGCACCCCAACGTCGCCATCGTCCGCGGGGAGGTCGAGGGCCTGCCGCCGGAGGAATGGGGCGCCTGCATCGTCGCCACCGGGCCGCTGACGGCTCCGGCGCTGGCCGAGGGCATCCGCGGGCTCACGGGCGCAGAATCCCTCGCCTTCTTCGACGCCATCGCGCCGATCGTCCACCGCGACTCGATCGACATGGACGTGGCGTGGTTCCAGTCCCGCTACGACAAGCCGGGCCCCGGCGGCACGGGGGCCGACTATCTCAACTGCCCGATGACGCGTGAGCAGTACGAGACCTTCGTGGGCGCCCTGGTGACGGGCGACAAGATCGGGTTCAAGCAGTGGGAGGGCACGCCCTATTTCGACGGCTGTCTGCCGATCGAGGTGATGGCCGAGCGCGGGCCCGAGACCCTGCGGCACGGGCCGATGAAGCCCGTGGGCCTCACCAATCCGCGCGATCCCCTGGTCAAGCCCTGCGCGATCGTCCAGCTGCGCCAGGACAACGCGCTCGGCACCCTCTACAACATGGTGGGCTTCCAGACGAAGCTCACCTACGCCGAGCAGGTGCGGATCTTCCGCACGATCCCCGGCCTGGAACGGGCCGAGTTCGCCCGCCTCGGGGGCCTGCATCGGAACACCTATCTCGACAGCCCCCGCCTGCTCGACGCCACGCTCCGGCTGAAGGCCCGCCCCGCCCTCCGCTTCGCCGGCCAGATCACCGGCTGCGAGGGCTACGTGGAGAGTGCGGCGGTCGGGCTGATGGCTGGCCGCTTCGCGGTGGCCGAGGCGGCGGGGCACCCGCTCGCCCCCCTGCCCCAGACCACGGCGCTCGGCGCGCTGATCGCCCACATCACGGGCGGCCATGTGGAAGTGGATGGCGAGGCCAACGCTCCGCGCTCGTTCCAGCCGATGAACGTCAATTTCGGCCTGTTCCCGCCCCTGGCGCAGGCCCCGCGCAACGAGACCGGCCGCCGCCTGCGCGGGCCCGAGAAGGCAATCCTCAAGAAGCGCGCGTTGACCGACCGCGCCCGGGCCGACCTCGCCGCCTGGATGGCGCAGCCGGCGGACCGGACGCCCGTCGCGGCCGAGTAGCGCCAAGTCCCGGTTTCAAAAGGGCGAGCCCTTTTGCGGGTGCAGGGCGGAGCCCGCTGGGTTCGGGCGAGGCCCGGTATCGGGGCTCTGCCCCGATACCCCGCCAACGGGCGAGACCATTGGAAACCCGGATCTGCGCATGGGCCTTGCACGGGCGGCTCATCAGCCCCCGGGGATCCATGACCGAGATCGACACCCAAGCCTTCCTGGCGGATCTGTACGCGCTGCGCGAAATCGGCCGGTTCCGCACCGGTGTCCATCGGCCGACCTTCTCGGCCGACGACATGGAATCCCGCCGCTGGCTGATGGCCAAGCTGGAGGCCTGCGGGCTGGAGGCGTCCATTGACGGGATCGGCAACGTGCTCGGGCGCCATCGCGGCTCCGGCCCGCACCTGCTGGTCGGCAGCCATATCGAGACCCAGAACGAGGCCGGCTGGCTCGACGGGGCGCTGGGGGTCGTGGCCGGGGTGGCGCTGGCCCGGGCCGGGCTGCCGGTCGACGTCGTCGCCTTCGCGGATGAGGAGGGGCATTTCTCCGGCGGCTTCCTGGGGAGCCGCTCGGCGATCGGCGACCTCACCGAGGCCGAGATCGACGAGGCCCGCAACCGCACCGACGGTACGCCCCTGCGCACGGCGCTCGCGACCGCCGGCCTCGCCGGCCTGCCCCGGATGCAGCTCGACCCGGACCGCTACCGCGGCTTCCTGGAGATGCATATCGAGCAGGGTACGCAGCTCGAATCCGCCGGCCTACCTCTCGGCGTGGTGAGCGGCATCGTGGCGATCTGGCAGTTCCGGATCGTGTTCGAGGGCAACCAGGACCATGCGGGCGGCACCACCATGGCGGAGCGCCGGGACGCCGGCCTCTCGGCGGTGCGGCTGCTCGCGGCGATCGACCGGGAGTTCCCAAAAGTCTGCGGCCCGCGCAGCACCTGGACCACGGGGCGGATCACCCTGGATCCCGGCGGCTACAGCATCATCCCGGGCCGGGCGGAGGTGTTCTTCCAGTTCCGCGACGTGGCGATGCCGGTGCTGGAGCGGATGGAGGCCTGTCTGGAGGCGCTGGTGCGCGAGTCGAACCGGCGCGAGCGCTGCCCCGCCACGCTGACGGCCCTCTCCAAGGCGATCCCCGCCCCCTGCGACCCGGATCTGATGCGCGCCCTCTCGGAGGCCGCCGAGGCGGTCTGCCCGGGCGGCTGGCAGGCGATGCCCTCCGGCGCCGGTCACGACGCCCAGAACGTCGCCCGGATCCTGCCGGCCGCGATGCTGTTCGTCCCCTCGATCGGCGGCATCAGCCATCATTGGGCGGAGGATACCAGCGATGCCGACCTCGCGCTGGGGGTGCGGACACTCGGGGCGGCGGCGGCGCGGGTGCTGGCCGGGTGAAGGGCCGGCCGCAACCGGCTGTGCAACGCCCGCACGGTTCAAGCCGTTAACGTCGGTCGGTATCGGAGCGCAGTCATGCGGATCCACAAGGAAGGGACCTTCGACGGGGTCTGGACCGTCTTCGTCGGGCCCTGTCTCTGCTTCAGCGACCTGAGCGAGACGGAGGCCGACGCGCTGATGGCGGCCTTCGCGCGGCTCGCCGCCGGTAGGGCCTGACGCGCCTCCCTGGCTCGTCGTCCCACAAGCCGGAGGCCACGTGCCTGGACGACGCCCTATCCCTCCGGGACCAGGGAGCGGAGCGGGATCGGCTCCGGCCGGTATTCCTGCATCCCGCCGGCGATCCGCTCCTCCACGGCGTCGAGGAATTTTTCGGGGTCCGTGATCGAGCACTGGCGCAGGTCCCAGAAGGCGTAGCGCCACCATTGCACCTTGAGGTAGCGCTCGATCAGCGCGTCGGGGAAGCGCATCTTCACGATCCGGGCCGGGCTGCCCGCCACGATCGCGTAGGGCGGCACGTCCTTGGTCACCACCGCCATCGCGCCGATGATCGCCCCGTCGCCGATCGTGATGTCGGGCATCAGGAATGCGCCGTGGCCGATATAGACGTCGTTGCCGATGCGCACGCGTCTGGGCCACAGATAGGGCCCGCAGATCTCGTAATCCTCCGCCCGCGGGTCGGCGCGGTCGAACACGGCGGAGTGGTGCGTGTAGAACAGCGGCGAGGTCGAGCCGCAATGCACCGGATGGCTGCCGCGTCCGACCTGCACGCTCTCGCCGATCGAGCAGTAGCGGGCGATGTCGGCGCCGAAATAATAGCCGCTCACCGCGTACGAGAACGCCCCCATGGTGAGGCAATAATCGACGCCCATCCACTTGATGCTGCACGGCGGCTCGAAGGTGCAGTCCTCCGGCAGGCCGAACGGGGCCGGATGCAGCACCGAGATGCCCCGCCGCAGCATCTCCTGCTTCATGTCCTCGTTGACGGAGATCATGCGGCGTCCTCGTGGATGGGGTGTTCGGGCGCGGCCGGTGCCGGGCCCGCGCTAAGGGGATCGCGCATCGGATCGACGCCGTCGATGGATTGCCGGATCCGCCCCGCAGCGTCGGTCCGACCCGGTCCGGTCGAGCTGCGGCGCAGCTCTGAGCTCTGCGGAGACGCGGTCACCGCAGGCCGTCACGGGGCGCGGTCGCGGCGCGGATCGGTTCATAGGCGGCTGTCGGGCAGCGTCGGAGATGCGGGTGGAGCCGGGATGGCGGCGGTGGCCCGTCGCACTAACGGAACCGACCGGGCCCGTAAACTCCGGGGGGGCCGACGCTCCCAAGGGGCCGTGCACCGGGGCGGCGGCCCGTAACGCTTGTTGGAGATACGATCTCGATATATCTAAATGCGGCGATACCGAGCGCGGAGTCGATCACCATGCATCCTGGTTTCAGGGACGGGTTTCACGCCGACCCCTTCGACGCCTGCCGGTTCCGGGCCCATCGCGGCCCGAAGGGCGGGGATCATCCCCGCGGCCGGCATGAGCATCCCGGCCGCGGCCCCGGCGACCGCCGGATGTTCGGCCGCGGCGGCCGCGGCGACCTCGCCCGCTTCTTCGCCCATGGGGATCTGCGGCTCGTGATCCTTCACCTGATCGCCGAGAAGCCCCGGCACGGCTACGAGATCATCAAGGCCATCGAGGAGCGGGTCGGCGGCGCCTACAGCCCGAGCCCCGGCACGGTCTACCCGACGCTCACGCTCCTGGAGGAGCTCGGCCACGTCACGGTCACCCCCGGGGAGGGCACCAAGCGGCTGCACACGATCACTCCGGAAGGGCAGGCCGTCCTCGACGGCAACCGCCCGACCCTGGAGGCGATCCTTGCCCGGATGGCGCAGGCCGAGGCCGCCCGGGGCGATGGCCCGCCGCCCCCGCTGGTGCGCGCCCAGGAGGGGCTGAAGCTCGCCCTGCAGTTGCGCCTCGCTCGCGGTCCGCTCAGCGCCGAGCAAACCGCCGCCATCACGGCCGCCCTGGAGGCGGCGACCGCCGCGGTGGAGCGGGCGTGAGGCGCCCCGATCCCCGCCGGGACATGCACGGTGCCTGATCCGCGCCCGAGCCGCCTCGCCCTCGGGGTGACCCTGTTCCGGCCGGGCCCGGATCAGGTGGAGCGCGTCCTCACACAAGCCGCGGTCGCGGGGGCCCCGGTGATCGCCTTCGACAATGGCGGCCTTTCGGCGGCGGACGCGGCACGTCTTGTGGGCGCCGGCGTGAGGCTGCTGTCGGCGGGGCGCAACGTCGGCATCGCGGCGGCCCTCAACCGGATCGCCGCGGCGGCCCGGGCGGCGGGCGCGGAGACGCTCCTGCTCCTCGATCAGGATGCCGAGCCGCCCGAACGCCTCGCCGCCGGGCTGCTCGCCGCCCTCGGCCAGCTGCGGCAGGCCGGAATCCCGGCGGCGGTGGTGGGTCCCGCCCCGGCGCCGGCCGCCGGCCACAAGGCGCCGGCCTATCCGCGCCGGCCCGGCGTTCCGGCGCACGGCGCCCTCGCCCCGGTGCAGTTCCTGGCGACCTCCGGTTCGCTGATCGATCTCGACGCCTTCGACCGGGTCGGCCCGTTCCGGGACGATTTCTTCATCGACGGGGTCGAGCTCGAATGGTGCTTCCGCGCCTGGAGCCTCGGCTATGGCTGCTATTGCGCCCGTGAGGTCGGGATCCCCCACCGGGTCGGCGGCGGGGTGATCCGGGCCTTCGGGATCGCGATGCCGCGCCAGCCCCTGTTCCGCATGGCGACCTACCTGCGCAACGCGGTCTATGCGTGGCGGCTGCCGCACGTGCCGCTGCGCTGGAAGCTCGCCCAGGCCGCCTACCTGCCCCTCCAGGCCGGGCTGTACTGGGCGGATTCGGGCTGGCGGCCCGCTGTGCTGCAGCGGCTCCTCGGGGCCGCCCGCGACGGCGCCCTCGGCCGCCTCGGGCCGCCCCAGGATCTACCTGAGGATCTGCCGTGACCGACCGCCCCGCCCTCCCCCCGGTCCTCGACGTGGTGATCGTCAACTGGAACGGCGGTGCGCTGCTGCGCGCCTGCCTCGCCAGCCTCGCGGCCGCGCGGGAGGCCGGATCCGTGCAGGTCATCGTGGTCGACAACGCCTCGACCGACGGCTCCACGGAGAACCTGCCGCCCCTGCCCCGCCCGCTCCGGCTGATCCGCAATGCGGAGAATCGCGGCTTCGGCCGGGCCTGCGATCAGGGCGCCGCCGCGGGCGCGGCCCCCGCGATCCTGTTCCTCAACCCCGACACGCAGGTGGAGCCCGACGCCCTTGGGCTGGCCCGGACCGCCCTGCTGGCCGATCCGCGGACCGGGATCGTCGGCGCGCGGCTCCTTGATCCCGACGGGCGGACCGCGCGCTCCTGCGCCCGGGCGCCCACGGCGCTCGGCCTCCTCGGCCGCGCCCTGGCGCTCGACCGGCTGGGCCTCGTGCGCCCGCACTTCCTCCTCGACTGGGACCACGCGGAGGACCGCGCCGTCGATCAGGTGATGGGCGCCTTCCTGATGATCCGCCGCGACCTGTTCACGGCCCTCGGCGGGTTCGACCCGCGCTTCTTCGTCTATTGGGAGGATGCCGATCTCTGCACCCGCGCCCGGGCGGCGGGTTTTCGCGTGCGTCACGTGGCCGGGGCTGTCGCTCATCACCTCGGCCAGGGCACGACCCGGCAGGTGCGGGCGCGGCGGCTGTTCTACTTCTGGCGCAGCCAGATCCTCTATGCCGGCAAGCATCACGGGGCTGCCGCGGCCCTGGCGCTGATCGCGGCAAGCTTCTGTGCGCAGGTGCCCCTGCGGCTCGCCCTGGCGCTCGCCCACCGCTCTCAGGCCGAGGCCGCCGCGGTGCTGCGCGCGGCCGCCCTCCTGGCCGCGGCGCTGCCGCAGCTCGCGGGTTCGCTCATGCGGGGCGATCGAGGAAGTCCAGCAGGGTCCGGTTGAAGGCTTCCGGACAGGTCACGCTGTGGGCGTGGCCGCCCTCGGGGGCGAGGGCGAGGCGGGCCCGGGGCAGCGCCGCCGCGAGCCGCTCGGAGCGCGTGTAGGGCACCAGCACGTCGTCCCGGGCGGCCATCACCAGGGTCTCGTGCGGGATGCCCCCGAGCCGGTCGGCGATGGCGAAGCGCTCCAAGGCGCCGATGCGCGTGAGCACGGTCTCGGCCCCGGGGAAGTGCGCCAGGGCCTGGGCCTCGTCGGCCGCGACCCGCGCGGCCTGCGCGGAGAGCCAGGGGGCCGGGTACAGGAAGATCGCCTGCGCCCGCACGAAGGCCTCCGGCCCGCCCCCGGCCAGGATCGCCCGGCGGGCCGCGAAGCAGCGGCGCGTGGCCGGGTCCAGGGCGTCCCAACCGTTGATCACCACGATCCGCCCGACCCGCCCGGGCGCGGCGAGCGCCATCTGCAGGGCGATCAGGCCGCCCAGCGCGTGACCGACCACGTCGGCGCAGTCGATCCCGGCCGCGTCCAGCACCGCGAGCGCGTCCCGGGCCATGGCCGCGATGTCGTGATCCGGCCCGAGCCGATCGGGCGACCGCCCGGTCCCGCGATGGTCGTAGGTCACCACCCGGAACTGCGCCGTGAGCGCCGCCATCTGCGGCGCGAAGTACCCGGCTCCGCCGCCGAGCCCCGGCGAGAGCAGCACCGGCCGCCCGTTCTCCGGGCCCGCCACCGCGTGGTGGAGCGGAGCCGCGCCGCCGCTCATCGCCCGAGATGCGCCACCGAGGCGATCTCCACCAGCGCCTCCGGCTTCACAAGGCCGCACTGGATACAGTAGCGCGCCGGCTTCTCGCCCGGGAAATACTCCGCGTAGACGGCGTTGATCGCCGCGTAGTCGGCCCAATCCTTCAGGAAGACGTGGTTGAAGGTGACGTCGTCCATCGTGCCGCCCGCGGCCTGGACCACGCCCTTGATGGTCTCCAGCACGTGGCGGGTCTGGGCGGCCGCGTCGCCGGCATGGACGACGTTGGCCTCCGCATCCAGCGGGAGCGTGCCCGACACGTACAGCACGCCGTCGGCCAGCGTCCCCGGCACGTAGGGGGCGAGCGGCTTGCCGGTCCCCGGCGGAATGACGACCTGCTTCGGCATGCCCGTGCGCGCTCCCGTTCGACCTGTCGGCCGGGGCGGGCAGGCCGCGCGGGAGGCGCCGCGTCGGGCGGCGCTCGTGCACCCTGCCGGTACCGGCCGGGTGCGGGATGCACTTATCCGGCCATATCGAGATCGACCGCATCAACCGCGGCGTGTGAGGCCGTCCCGAGGGCCGCCTCGAACGACGCGACGTCCGAGACCCAGCCGAAGAAGGTCTCGATGTTGGCGAGCGCCCCGTGGTGCAGGCTCTCCGGCCCCGCCTGATGCGTGGCGTCGGCCAGCACGATCCCGAAATATTCCCGGTGGAAGCCGTCCCGCAGGGTCGATTCCACGCAAACGTTGGTGGCGATGCCGGTGAAGACCAGCGTGTTGATCCCCCGGGCGCGCAGCATGCTGTCGAGGGGCGTGTTGTAGAAGCCGCTGTAGCGCGGCTTGCCGATCGTCAGGTCCCCGGGCTCGGGCTTCAGGGCGTCCACCAGCGCGTAGTCCCACGAGCCCTTGGCGAGGAGCCGCGCGTTCATCTCCGGATGCCGCCGCATGGTCTTGAGGGCGTTGGATTTGTGCCAGTTCGGCGAGCCCGGGCCGCCGGCCTCGACGTAGTCCGGATCCCAGCCGTTCTGGAACCACAGGATCCGGATGCCCGCCGCCCGCGCCGCCGCCACGGCCCGGACGATCTGCGCGATCACCGGGCCGGTGCCCGACACGTCGAAGCCCGCGATGTCGAGGTAGCCGCCTGCGCTCGCATAGGCGTTCTGCACGTCCACCACGATCAGCACCGTCGCGGCGGGGTCGAAGGCGATCGGCTCCGGCCGGGCCGGCAGGACGGTGCTGCCGTGACGGCCGTTCGGGGCGCGGTATCCGGCGGGGGCGTCCATCACGCGACCTCCGCCAGCGGTGCGGTGATATGCCGGCGGGTGCGCATCAGCGGCTGGATCCGGGTCCCGAAGGCGTCGAGACCCTTAAGGAAATCGTCGAACACCAGCAGCACGCCCTCCACCCCGTCGATGGTCATGATGGCGTCGAGCATCGCCGCCACGCTGGCGTAGCTGCCGACCAATGTGCCCATGTTGAGGTTCACCGCCGAGGCCGGGTCCGCGAGCTGGCGCACGTTGGTGTCGCCGCCGGACTTGGTGTCGGCCGCACCCTGGAGGCCGAGCCACGCGATCGCCTCCGCGTCGGCGCCCGCCCGGTAATGCTCCCAGGTGGCCAGCGCGGCGGCGTCGGTCTCGTCGGCGATGATCATGAACAGGGCGTAGCAGGTCACCTGCCGCCCGGTCTTGGCACGGGCCTCCGCCAGCTTCTCCACCACGGGTGCGAAGGCGGTCGGCGTGTTGAGCCCCTTGCCCAGGCAGAAATTGTAATCGGCATACTGTGCCGTGAAGGCCAGCCCCGCCCCGCTCTGGCCGGCGCAGATGATCTTCATCGGCGCCTGCGGCCGGGGGCTCAGGCGGCAATCGTTCATCTGGAAATACGTGCCCTTGAGGTCGCTGGCGCCAGTCTCCCACAGCTCGCGCAGAACTTGAGCATACTCAGCCAAATAGTCGTATCGCTTCGCGAAATGCGCGTCGCCCGGCCACAGGCCCATCTGGTCGTATTCCGGCTTCTGCCAGCCGGTGACGAGGTTCACGCCGAAGCGTCCGTCGGAGATCGAGTCGATGGTCGCCGCCATCCGGGCGACGATGGCCGGCGGCAGGCACAGGGTCGCCGCGGTGGCGAACAGCTTGATCCGGCTGGTGACCGCGGCGAGCCCCGCCATCAGGGTGAAGGATTCGAGGTTGTGGTCCCAGAACTCGGTCTTGCCGCCGAAGCCGCGCAGCTTGATCATCGAGAGGGCGAAGTCGAGCCCGTAACCCTCGGCCTTCAGGGTGATCGCCTTGTTGAGCGCGAAGCTCGGGCGGTACTGCGGGGCGTTTTCCGAGATCAGCCAGCCGTTGTTGCCGATCGGGATGAACACCCCGACGCTCATGGCGGGCGATCCGCTCGGGGCCTCCGCGGCGGGATTCGCCGGGACCGCAGGTCCCGCATCGGCCTCGCTCTGCGTCATCGGTCTGCACTCCACGCGACTCCGAGCCTCGGAGAGCCGAGTCGGCAGGAGGGTTGCAAAACCGGGTTGGAGGGTCAAACCCGCAGCGGTGCTTTGCTGAAAAAATGCCCCTCTTTTCAGCGACTTGCACAATTGAAGCGCGATGCCTGCCCAGCGCATTCGCGCTTAAGCAGATTGGCGTCGGCAAACCGGCGTTACATCCGCTCGGATCCTGGGTGGGGCGCAGGTTCCCGTCGCGCGACAGCCCCCGTTCGCGAAGCCTGTTCAGGAGGGCGGTCTGCCGCGGGGGCGAAGACAGATTTCACGCAGACAGCCGGCGACACGTCGCCTTAACGGGCCGCATCCCGATTGTCGCCGCCGGGCCGGAGACCATTTTCACTGGGTGATGACGACTATCGGACCCGTCCAGCTGGAGTGACATCAATGCGCGTGTTGCCCGCCCTCCTCCTCCTCTTCGTGCTCGCGGGACCGGCGGCGGCCGATGACGCCGCCCGCGCGGCGGCCCAGGCCACGATCACCCGGCAGGTCGAGGCGTTCGGGCGCGACGACGCGCCGACGGCCTACGCCCAGGCGGCCCCGGCGATCCGCGAGCTGTTCCCGAACGCCGACCTGTTCATCGGCATGGTCCGCAATCAGTATCGCCCGGTCTACCGGCACCGCAGCTTCGTGTTCGGCGAGGGCCGGGACACCGGCGAGGCCAGCGTGGTCCAGTCGGTGGCGATCCAGGACGAGTACGGCGTCGACTGGACCGCCGAGTACAGCCTCGCCCGGGACGCGGACGGGCAGTGGCGCATCACCGGCTGCCGCCTGATCAAGGCGCCGGGGACAAACGCTTGACGTAGGAACCTGAGGGGCCCGCCGCCTCCGTGGCGGCGGGCGAGGGCTTACCGGGCTTCCGGCTTCAGCGTCGTGAGTTTGTCGAGCATCTGCAGGGTGATGTCGGCGCAGGCCTTCGTCGTGTCGTCGTCGGCGCATTTCACGTCGAGGCGGGCGTCGCCGCGCTCGATGATGAAATGCGCGCCCTTCGGCGGCGGAGGCGGAGGCGGAGGGGGCGGCGGCGGGCCGTCGGGGCCGCGCTGCGGACCTCCGGGCGGCGGCGGGGGCGGTGCATCGGCCCCCGGGCCGCGGCGGGGACCGCCCGGCGGCGGCGGAGGCGGGGCGCCGGCCTCGGGGCCGGGCCGCGGGCCGCCGGGGGGCGGCGCCTGGGCGAAGGCCACGGTGCCGGACAGCAGGGCCGCGACGCCCGCGAGGGCGATGATTCGGGTCATGTCGGCTCTCTTTGAGGAGGGATCGACCCCGCCGGCGCATCGCCGCCGGGTCGGCCGATTCATGGGCGGCCTCCGCCGAACCGGCCCTGAACCGCCCCGTTCAGCTTCGGTTAAACCGGCCGCCCCGCTCTGCGGGCAAACCGGCTGCGCGGCTTTAGGCTTTCGACAGGCCCGCCGGCATCGTGTAGAGGAGGCGCCTTCCCTCGGAGGACCCCGTGCTCCACGTCTCGACCCGCGGCGAGGCCGCGCCGCTCTCGTTCTCGGACGCCCTGCTGGCGGGGCTTGCCCGCGACGGCGGGCTCTACGTGCCCCAGACCTGGCCGCAGATCGGCCGTTCGGAGATCGCCGCCCTCGCCGGCCGGCCCTACGCGGAGGCCGCCAAGCGCGTCCTGCACCCGCTGATCGACGGTGACATCGCCGGCCCGGACCTCGACCGGATGATCGACGGGGCCTACGCGACCTTCCGTCACCCGGCGGTCTGCCCGCTGACCCAGCTCGACGACAACCTGTTCCTGCTGGAACTCTTCCACGGGCCGACGCTCGCCTTCAAGGACGTGGCGATGCAGCTGCTCGGGCGGCTGATGGACCACGTGCTGACCCAGCGCGGCACCCGCGCCACCATCGTGGGTGCGACCTCGGGCGATACCGGCTCGGCCGCCGTCGAGGCCTTCGGCGGGCTCGACCGGGTCGACGTGTTCATCCTCTATCCCCACGGGCGGGTCTCGGAGGTGCAGCGGCGGCAGATGACCTCGGTGCCGGCGCAGAACGTCCACGCGCTCGCGGTCGACGGCACGTTCGACGATTGCCAGAACCTCGTCAAAGCCCTGTTCCAGCACGCCGATTTTGCCGACGCGGTCCGGCTCTCGGGGGTCAATTCGATCAACTGGGCCCGGGTCGCCGCGCAGGCAGTCTACTACTTCACCAGCGCGGTGGCGTTGGGCTCGCCCCATCGCCCGGTCTCCTTCGCGGTGCCGACCGGCAATTTCGGCGACGTGCTCGCCGGCTGGGTCGCCAAGCAGATGGGCCTGCCGATCGGACGGCTGATGATCGGCACCAATGCCAACGACATCCTGGTGCGGACCCTGGAGCACGGCGCCTACGAGCTGCGCGGCGTGGTGCCCACCACCTCGCCTTCGATGGACATCCAGATTTCCTCGAACTTCGAGCGGCTGCTGTTCGAGGCGTTGGGGCGCGACGCCTCCTCCCTGTCGCGGCTGATGGCTGGGCTGAAGCAGTCCGGCGGGTTCTCGCTGAGCCCGGAGGTGCTGGCGACCGTCCGCTCGGAGTTCGACGCCGTCGCGGTGCCGGAGCCCGACGTGATGGAAGAGATCGCCCTGACCCAGGCCGCCACCGGTGTGGTGCTCGATCCCCACAGCGCCATCGGCGTGCGGGCCGGGCGTCGCCTGTTGGAGCAGGATCCGGCGACTCCGGTCGTGGCCCTCGGCACCGCCCATCCGGCCAAGTTTCCGGACGCGGTCGCGAAGGCCACCGGCGGCCTGCGCCCGCCCCTGCCCCCGCACCTTGCCGACCTGATGGACCGGCCCGAGCGCATGACCCGGGTCGGGAACGATCAGGCCGCCGTCGAGGCGCTGATCCGCGAACGCGCCCGCATCACGAGGGGTGCGTGAGGGTCGTTCGGGTCGCGCGACGCTCCTCCTCTCCCGTGCGGGAGAGGGTTGGGGTGAGGGGTGCGCCCTTTCCAGAACGTTCTCGTCCCTCACCCAGCTTTCTGCGAAAGCAGACCTCTCCCGCACGGGAGAGGGGACCCACGCCGCATCCGGCCCCCTCCGCGACGAGCCGTCGATGAACCAGCATTTCTCCACCCACGCCGCCTCGCCATCGCTGCGCACCACGCGGCTCGACAACGGCGTCACGGTGGTCACCGAGCCGATGCCGGGCGTGGCGACCGCCAGCCTCGGGGTCTGGGTCGGGGCCGGCTCGCGCAACGAGCGCGCCGATGAGGCCGGGCTGTCCCACCTCATCGAGCACATGGCGTTCAAGGGCACCCGCACCCGCTCGGCGCAGAAGATCGCGGAAGAGATCGAGAATGTCGGCGGCGAGATCAACGCCGCGACCTCGACCGAGGGCACGAGCTACACCGCCCGGGTGCTCGGCGAGGACGCGGACCTCGCCCTGACCGTGATCGGCGACATCCTCACCGATTCGGTGTTCGACGCGGGCGAGCTCGCCCGGGAGAAGGGCGTCATCCTGCAGGAATACGCCGCCGTCGAGGATACCCCCGACGACGTGGTGTATGACGCCTTCACGGAAGCCGCCTTCCCGGACCAGCCGGTCGGCCGGCCGATCCTCGGGCGGCCCGAGACGATCCGGAGCTTCGACGAGGCCGGGATCCGCGCCTATCTCGACCGGGAATACACGCCGGACCGCATCGTGGTGGCGGGCGCCGGGGCCGTGGCCCATGAGGCGATCGTGGCGGCGGCCGAGCGCCATTTCGGTGCCCTCCCCGCCAAAACCGCCCCCACGGCGGTGCCGGGCGTCTATGGCGGCGGCGAGCGGCGGATGCCGCGCAAGCTCGAACAGGCCAATGTGGTGATCGGCCTGCCGGGCCTGTCGTTCCGGGACGAGCGCTACTACGCGCTGCACATGTTCGCCCAGGTGCTGGGCGGCGGCCTGACCTCGCGGCTCTGGCAGGAGGTGCGCGAGACCCGCGGCCTCGCCTACGAGATCCAGGCCTTCCACTGGCCCTTCTCGGATTGCGGCCTGTTCGGCATCGGCGCCGGCACCGCCGGGGCGGACCTGCCCGAACTCGTCGACGTGACCCTCGCCGCCACCGCCCGGGCGGCCCGCGACCTCGACGCCATCGAGATCGCCCGCGCCAAGGCGCAGCTCAAGGTGTCGCTGCTCTCCGCGCTGGAGACGCCGGGCGGACGCATTGAGCGCAACGCCCGCCAGATCCTGGCCTGGGGCCGGGTGATCCCCGCCGGAGAGGTGATCGCCAAGGTCGACGCCGTCACCGTGGAGGACGTACGCGCCGCCGCCGCCGCGATGCTCCAGGGCACGCCGACGCTGGCGGCGATCGGCCCGATCCGCAAGCTGCCGACGCTCGATAAGATCGCGGGGACGCTTCGGGCGGCCTGAGGCCGCCGTCTTTGCGAGCGCAGCGAAGCAATCCAGGCTCACGTCAAGCTGAACGAGGTCCCGCTGCCCTGGGTCGCTTCGCTGCGCTCGCGATGACGGAGCGGGCTGCGAAATGACCGCCCCACCCCCGCCCAACTTGATTTGGCCGCAAAGGAGCGCGATCCGCGGGCGGTGGACCGGGCTCAAGGCGACCTTGCCCCAGGTTGGGCCCACGCCTATCGATCGAGGCCGCCTGGGCGGCTGACGCCTCTCGCACGGCCGGACATCAAGACACCCTTGCGCATCCTCGCCCTCCTCCTGACCCTGGTCGGCGGTCTCGTCGGTGCCCTCGCGCTCAGCGCGCCCGCCCGGGCCGTGGAGGCGGTGCGCGTCACCCTCGACGCCCCGGTGATCGACCTGACCGGCGCGATCGAGCGCTACCGCTCGGACGGCGACCTGATCCAGATCTCCACGGCGCCCGGCAAGGACGGGATCGTGCGCCGGATCGTCGTCAAGGCGCGTGACGCCGGCGCCCGGCCCGACTGGATCGTGTTCGCGCTCACCAACGACACGGACGAGCAGATCGACCGGATCCTGGTCGCCCCGCATTTCCGGCTGGTGGATTCCGGGGTGATCTGGCCCGATCTCGGTGGCTCGCGGATCGCCGCCATCACGGCGAGCCAGGGCATCCGGCCCGAGCGGGATGAGAACCCGGAAGCCGACCAGTTCACGATCACGCTGGATCCCGGCACGACCGTCACCTACGTCGCCGAATTGCGCGGCGCCAACATCCCCCAGCTCCACCTCTGGGACCAGGACGCCTACCGCCGGAAGGCCGCCGGCCTGACCCTCTACAAGGGCATCATCATCGGGATCAGCGGGCTGCTCGCCCTGTTCCTGACCATCGTGTTCGTGGTCAAGGGCGCGATCATCTTCCCCGCCGCCGCCGCGCTGGCGTGGTCGGTGCTGGCCTATGCCTGCATCGATTTCGGCTTCCTGCAGCGGGTCTTCCCGGTCACGGAGCTCGCCGAGCGGGTCTACCGGGCCTCCGCGGAGGCGGTGCTCGGGGCGACGCTGCTGGTCTTCCTGTTCGCCTATCTCAACCTCGCCCGCTGGCATGTGCGCTACAGCCACGTGGCGTTCTTCTGGCTGGCCTTCCTGGCGGGCCTCGTCGGGCTCGCGGTGTTCGACCCGCCGGTGGCGGCGGGGGTGGCGCGCATCTCCATCGCGGCGGTGGCCGGCATCGGCCTGCTGCTGATCCTCTACCTCGCGGTCCATAACGGCTACGACCGGGCGATCCTGCTGGTGCCGACCTGGCTGCTGCTCGTCGTCTGGGTGGCGGCGGCGGGCTTCGCGGTCACCGGCCAGATCGGCAGCGACCTCGTGCAGCCGGCCCTGATCGGCGGTCTCGTGCTGATCGTGATGCTGATCGGCTTCACGGTGCTCCAGCACGCCTTCGCGGGGGGCGGCCTCAGCCACGCGCTGGTCTCCGACACCGAGCGCCGGGCGCTGGCGCTCACGGGAGCCGGCGACGTGGTGTTCGACTGGGACGTGCCCGCCGACCGGGTCTTCGTCGGCCCGGAGATCGAGGCCCAGCTCGGCCTCGCCAGGGGTACCCTGGAGGGGCCGGCGACCAACTGGTTGGGCGCTCTCCACCCGTTCGACGTGGAGCGCTACTCGGCGGCCCTCGACACGGTGATCGAGGAGCGGCGCGGCCGCATCGTCCACGATTTCCGCCTCCGCTCAGAGGCCGGCACGTTCTTCTGGTACCGGCTGAAGGCGCGCCCGGTGATCGGCGCCGACGGCGAGGTGATCCGCGTGGTCGGCACGATCGCGGACGTGACCGAGATCAAGACCGCCGAGGAGCGCCTGCTGCACGACGCGGTGCATGACAGCCTCACCGGCCTGCCGAACCGCGAATTGTTCGGCGACCGCCTCGACGCGGCGCTCGCCTTCGCCAGCCAGGACCCGCGCCTCAAGCCCACCGTGATCGTGCTCGATGTCGACCGGTTCAAGGGCATCAACGACGCGATCGGCCTGTCGGCGGGCGATTCGATCCTGCTGACCCTGTCGCGCCGGCTCGGCCGGCTGCTGCGCCCGCAGGACACGCTCGCCCGGGTGGCGGGCGACGAGTTCGCGGTGATCCTGGTCTCGGAGCGCGAGCCCGACCGGATCCTGGCCTTCGCCGAGATGATCCGCCGGGCGATTGCCACCCCGATCACCTACGCCGACCGCGAGATCTTCTTGACGGTCTCCATTGGGTTGGCCCTCTACGAGGCGGGCGCCAACCTGAAGCGCGACGAGGTGTTCAAGAGCGCCGAGATCGCCATGATCCAGGCCAAGCGCAACGGCGGCGACCGGATCGAGGTGTTCCGCGCCCATATGCGCACCGACCGCTCGGACCGGCTGATGCTGGAGAGCGACCTGCGCAAGGCGATCGAGCGCAACGAGATGAAGGTGCTGTTCCTGCCGGTGGTGCGCCTGGAAGACCGCACCGTGGCGGGGTTCGAGACCGTGCTGCGCTGGGACCACCCGAAGCTCGGGCGCATCCCGGCCTCGACCTTCCTGCCGCTCGCCGAGGAGGGCGGCTTCATCGTCAATCTCGGCATCTTCGCCCTGGAGCGCACGGCGCTGGAACTCGCGGCGTGGCAGCGCTCCCTGGAGGTCGAGCCGCCGATCTTCGCGGCCTGCAACCTGTCCTCGCGCCAGCTCCTGCGCCACGATCTCCTGCACGATGTGAAGACCGTGCTGGCCCGCTCCGGCGCCCTGCCGGGCTCGCTCAAGCTGGAATTCAGCGAGAGCCTCGTGATGGAGAATCCGGAATACGCTGCCCAGATGCTGGCGCGGATCCACGACCTCGGGGCCGGCCTGTGCCTGTCGGATTTCGGCACCGGCTACTCGGCTCTGTCGTATCTCCAGCGCTTCCCGTTCGACACGATCAAGGTCGACGCGACCTTCGTGCGCCAGATCGGCACCGGCCAGACCGCGATCCTGCGCTCGATCGTGCGCATGGCGAGCGAGCTGAACCTCGCCATCGTGGCGGAGGGCTGCGAATCGGAGGCCGACGCCCAGGCGCTGGCCGGGCTCGGCTGCGAATACGCCCTCGGCCCGGCCTTCGGCGAGCCGATGACCCTGCTGCAGGCCCGCCAGATCGTCGGCGCGGCGCCGGAAGCCGCCTGATCTTAGCCCAGGTTGGTTTTGAGGGGTTGGAACAGGTGTAGCCTGCCGGGGACGGGATCCTTTGGCCGGTGATGCGATGACCCCTGAACAGATCAAGCTCGTGCAGGACAGTTTTGCGAAGGTGCGGCCGATCGCCGGGCAGGCGGCCGACCTGTTCTACGGCCGCCTGTTCGCGATCGCCCCCCAGGTGCGCTCCCTCTTCCCCGACGACATGGCCGAGCAGAAGCAGAAGCTGATGGCCATGCTGGGGCTGGCGGTGGCCAACCTGAACCACCCGGGCACGGTGGTGCCGGCGCTCCAGGATCTCGGGCGCAAGCACGTCGCCTACGGTACGCAGGCCGCCCATTACGCGCCGGTGGGCGAGGCCCTGCTGTGGACCCTGGAGCAGGGGCTGGGGGCGGATTTCACCCCGGAGGTGCGGGCGGCGTGGGTGGAGACCTATACGCTCGTTGCCGGGGTGATGAAGGAGGCGGCGGCGCAGGCGGCTTGAGGAGGGCGCGATGTCCTGACGCTTCGCGAAGACCCTGCCCTCACGCTCGGTGATCAGGCGCCGGCCGAGAGGCGTGCCTTGGCGGCCTGTGCCATGCCGTGTCCGGAACACCTTCCGCCCGGCCGAATGCTCCTCGGACCCGCCAGCGGGAGATCCGCAGCAAGATCCGGAGCCATCACAGGGCCACGGCTCTCGTTTCGACTTGCGTAAACTTACACACAAGCGTGGGATGCAACGGCCATGCATCTGGCGGGATGATGGCTGGTCCGGCCAGGACCGGCCGGTGAGCTGCGAGCAGAGGGCTTGGACTCAGCCGGCAGGCGGCACGGAGGATGCCGCATGGCAAGTCGTTGAGGCGTCAATAAAATCCGAACCCGTTCGTTAAGCCCACCTTAACCATGTCCACGCAAGCTCCTGTTGATGGATGGGCGCGCCAGCGCCCGGCATGGGGATGGGCGGATGGCCGAGGCGGCACGGCGTTATCAGCAGGCAGGCAGCTCGGATCTCTTGCGCCGCCTGATGGCCCGGCCGGTCCGGCTGGACCAGCAGGCCCGGACCCGGCTGCCCCTGCCCGGTCATGATGGGCCCGGCCACGATCTCCACCGCGCCGACCCGCTCGAGCACGGGCCCGACGAGGACGTCTTCGACGATTCCGAGGAGGCCGACGCCATCGTCCGCCTGGAAACCGAGCTTCAGGTGATGAAGGCGGTGCTCCGGGCGCAGCGGCAGGAGGTCGAATCGCTGCGGGCGCAGCGGCAGCTCCTCACCGAATCCGCGGCCAGCGACGATGTCCGCGCGACGCGCGAGCGCTGGGCCGCCCTGGTCGATTCGCTCCTGATCCGTGCCCCGTGAACCCACCTTCGGTGAGCCCTCTTCAGACCACGCGGGGTAAGGCCATGGGCGCGCGCTGCTCGCTCGTCGTCAACGGCCGGTCGGTGCGCGTCTCGACCGGCGATACGCCGCTGGAGGCGGCGCTCGCCGAGGGCATGATCGCGCCCGTCCAGGCGCAGGCCGGAAATCCGCTCGCTGGCCAGGGCATCGCGCATCAGGGCGCCGCGCGCGCCGTCCGCCGTCCGCCGGCCCACCGGGCCCGGCCCGAATCGCTGCGGCCGAGCCTGCCGGCTGTTCCGATCCAGGGACAGGAGGAGGCGCCGCCGATCCCGGTTGCGCTCCGCAAGGGCACCGTCACGGAGATCCGCCGGCTCAGCCCCGGCATCGTCGAGGTCGTGGCCACCCTGACCAAGCGCCCGACCCTGGAGCCCGGCCATCAGGCCCGGGTGACCTTCGCGGGGCTGCCCACCCTGACGCTCGCCCCGACCCTGCGGGTCGACGGCGCCGCCGAGATCAACGAGGCGGTGTTCCACATCCCCCGCGATCCCGAGGGGGGGCCGGTCGACACGATCCGTCTCGACCAGCCCGTGCGCCTCAAGGGGCCGGTGGGACGGGGGCAGTACCGCCCTGGCGGCGGACGCCTCGTCCTGGTGGCGGCCGGCGCCGGCTTCGGCGCGATCTGGGCCATTGCCCGGGCGGCCCGCTACATCGAGCCCGCCCGCGAGATGGCCCTCGCGGTCGGTGCGCGGGACGCGCTGGACCTCTACATGCGCGAGAGCCTGGACTGGCTGCGCCGCACCGGCGTCGCCCGGATCGTGCTCTGCGCCGACCGCGGCGGCCAGCGCCCGCCGGACGTGCGCTCCGGCCCCCTCACCGCCCACCTGCCGAGCCTGCGCACCACCGACGTGGTCCACGTGGCGGGCGACGTCTCGACCGTGGGTGCCGTGCAGGTGCTCGCCGCATCGGTGGGCGCGCGCTGCTATCCGATCGTGCTGGACTGAGCACGGGATGGGGGCTCGGCAGGGACCCCGCCGGCGTCCCGGTGCGGGCAGGCCCTGCTCAGGTCCTGCGTCCGTCGAAGGGTTTGGTCGCGCAATCGGCGGCCGCTGTTGCGGAATCGGCGTCGCAGCCCCGGGTCATCCAGTCCGGCCCGCAGCCCGAACTCGGTACCGGGCGTCTCGCGCATTGCCCCGCTCATCGAAAGCCAGACGCCCCGTACGGGACGGGGCGCGCGCGCAGGGAGCCGGAATCCGGCCCCGGATCCCAGGATCGCGCCGCTTCGCGGATCCGTGACGGGCGACCCGCTCCGACATGGGGGTGCGGTTCCCGAAGCATCCGCCCGGCCGCGGGATGCCGGCTTTCAGCGCAGGACGATTCGAAACCGCAGGCCTGGAGCATCGTTCCGGTTCCGGGGGGACGCTCCGGAGGGTGTGTCTGCCGGGCTGGAGCCGGGCAACATCCTGCTCCACCGGACAGGATTTTTCTCCGTATCGGGAATCCTTGGGCCGTATTCAATTCTCTTATCTGCAATCAATTATCAAATAAAATCGGCTGGCATAACATTCATTTTGCTTTTGCGTGTCCAATTTTTGAGAATATGTTGGCGCATATGGCGCCGACTGTCATTGATTTTTCCTATGATTGAGAGAATTCTTTTCCTCGATGCAGCTTCAGCTGCGCAGAGGGTGATCGGGTATGCGATTTCTGAGAGACGCTAGATTGGCCGTAAAAATATCCGCGCCCATTCTGATCATGCTGATGGCGGTCGCATTTCTTGTCGCGTACTCTCTGAGTGAATTCGACACCATGGAAAAGCGAGACCGCTATCTGGTCGATTATTATTTCGTGCGGTTGGAGGCCTTTTCACGGGTCCGGGAGCGGTTCCTTGAGGCGGCGCTCATGAACCGCAACCTCATCATCGGCCAGCCGGAGAGCGACATTCAGGACTTCCGGAATCAGTACGACGCGGCCGTCGAAGCGGTTGCCGAGAGCATCAAGACTCTGGCCGCCGGATCGCGACGCAAGGAAATCCGCGACATGCAGCTCGAGATCGGCAGGCTGGCGCGGGCGTATTTCGACCTGCTCGACCGTTCCAATTCTCTCGCGCTCCGGGACGACCGGGCGGCGGCGATTCAGGTCGGGCTCGTCGAGAGCCGCGAGCTCCGGGCACGCTTCGACAAGGCCTCGCAGGATTATGCGGCACAGGCGACCGCCCGCCTCAACGAGGCGAAGGCCGCGTCGCAGCGCGAGGCCGAGGACGCCCGGACGGTGCTGATCGGCTCCGCCCTGGCGAGCCTGCTCCTTGCCCTGGCTCTCTCCGCCGTGATCGTCGTGTTCGGCGTTGCGCGGCCGCTTCAGCGCCTCGTCGCCGTGCTGCAGCGGATGGCGCAGGGTGAGGTCGATGCCGCTATCCCGGAGGCGCGGCGCGGGGACGAGATCGGGATCGTCGGCCGTGCCGTCGAGGCGATCAAGGCCATGGTCGCCCGCAACGCCGCCGCGGAGGCCGAGCGCAAGCAGCAGGCGGAAGCCGCCGCCTCGATCGAGCGCAGGCGCAACAGGATGGAGCTGGCCCGGACCTTCGAGGAGGCGGTGTCCGGGATCGTGGAGCGCGTCTCGTCCTCCGCGGGCGAGCTCCAGAAGACCGCCTACCAGATGACCGAGACCGCCCAGGAGACGGCCAGCCAGTCCGGCGTGGTGGCGAGCGCGGCCGAGGAGGCTGCGACCAACATCAGCAGCGTCGCGGCCTCGGTCGAGGAACTCGGCAGCTCCATCCAGGAGATCGGCCGTCAGGCGAGCGGCTCCTCGCAGCTCGCGCAGCAGGCGGTCGGCGAGGCCGACCAGACGGCCGGCCTCGTGTCCGAGCTGCAGCAAGCGGTCGCCGAGATCGGCGACGTGGTGCGGCTGATCTCGTCCATCGCCGAACAGACCAACCTGCTGGCGCTGAACGCCACCATCGAGGCGGCGCGTGCCGGCGAGGCCGGCCGCGGCTTCGCGGTCGTGGCGGGCGAGGTGAAGGCCCTGGCCGAGAAGACCGCCCGGGCGACCGACGGCATCGCCGGGCAGATCGGCCGGATCCAGGGCGTGACCGGCGCGGCGGTCGGCGCGATCGGCGCGATCATCGAGCGGATCCGCGAGATCAACGGGGTGGCGCTCGCGACCGCGGCGGCCGTGGAGGAGCAGGGCACGGCGACCCGGGAGATCGTGCGCGGCGTCGCCCAGGTGACCCAGGGCGCCGCGGAGGTGACCAACAACATCACCGGCGTGGCCGCGGCCTCGGAACTGACAGGCGCCGCGGCCGATCAGGTGCTCACGGCCGCCACGGCCCTGTCGCGCCAGTCCGAGCGGCTCACCGTGGAGGTCGATCGTTTCCTGGGCGGCCTCCGCGCCGCCTGAGGACTGCGCCCGCGCGGCCCGCGACCCGGGAGAGCGCTGCGTGTCCGCGGAGCCTTAGGAAAACTCCGCTTCCTCGGGCACGCAGCGCCCGATCCTGGCGGTGAGCGGCAGCCGGACCAGGCAGCGCAGCCCGTCCGGCGCGTAGGTCAGGCTGGCCTGCGCGCCGAGATCGTAGGCGAGCATGTCCTCGATCACGTCCGTGCCGAAGCCTCGCCGGGTCGGCGACCGCACCCCGCGGCCGCCGGTCTCGGCCCAGTCGATGGTCAGGACCGGCGTCTCCGCCGCCGCGACCTGCCAGGCGACGGCGATCCGCCCCTGCGGCAGCGCCAGGGACCCGTGCTCCACGGCGTTGCTCGTCAGTTCGTGCAGCGCGAGCCCCAGGACCAAAGCGGTCCGCGGCCGCAGCCGCACCCGGGGGCCGGTGAGCGTCGCCTGCTCGCCCTCGCGCACGAGATGGAACATCAGCTCGTCCGAGATCAGGGTGTGCAGGTCCGCGTCGCCGAACGTGTCGGTGGTGGCCTGGACCCGCGTGATGGCCCCGAACCGCCCGTCCAGGTGGGCGACGTAGGTCTCGACATCGGCGGAGGACTCCGCCGACCGATGCAGGACCGTCCGCATCATCGCCATCGTGTTGCGCAGCCCGTGGCGCAGGCTGTCGGGCATCCCGGCTTCGTCAAGCAACCGGCGCAGGCGGGCATTGTCGGCTTCCAGGGCGGCGAGACGCTCGGCGGGGTCGCGGGGGTCTGTCATGCCAAGCCTCTTCCCAAGCCTCTTCCCAAGCCTCTTCCCAAGCCTCTTCCCAAGCCTCTTCCCAAGCCTCGCCGGGGCTCCCCAACCAGGCTCAATCGTGCCGGTGCGGGCACGGTTCACGCCTGACGCGCGACGGCGCGGCCGACCGGCTCCGTCATATGGAGATAGGCGTTGTCGAAATGCCCGAGCCGGGCGAGCGCCGCCGGATCGTGGATGGTCAGGCGCCGGCTGCGCAGGGTGATCAGCCCCATGCCGCGCAGCTCCTGCAGCGTGCGGTTGATGTGTACGCTCGTCTGCCCCATCGCGTCGCCGAGGTCGTTCTGGGTGACCGGCATGGGACAGGTGTTGTCCTCCGTGAGGCCCACCGCCGCCAGTCGGGCATGCAGCTCGCAGAACAGGTGGGCGAGGCGCTCGATCCCGGTGCGGCTGCCCAGGCTGATCGTCCATTCGCGCTGGACCGCGGCGGTGGCGAGCGCCTCCCGGTGGAAGGCGAGATCGAGCTGCGGGCTGCGCGCGGTCATCGCCTGCAGCGTGGCGCCGGGGATCTGACCCAGGAGGACGGGCGTGATCGCGCCGATCGTGTGGTCCATCTCGTCGAGGAGGAAGACATGGGGTCACAGGGGTCGCCGGGCAGGAGGAACGAGACGATCTGGCGGCGCCCGTTGATGAATTGCCGGTAGCGGCAGGCCCACCCGTCCAGGATGACCTGGACGGTCCGCGGGTCGTCGCCCTCATGGATGATGTCGGTTCGCGCGGCGACCATCCGACCCGGGCCGACGGCGTCGATCAAGCACAACCGGTCCGCCTCCGAAAGCCGGGTGTAGCATTCTAGCTTGCGCACGAGCGGATTTGACACGGTTGCTTCTCCGCACCGGCTTGGAGACGAGAGAATACATTGAGATCAATCAATTGAATACTTATCCAGATTAGCTTTTATGGGCTCTGGAAACCAAGCTAGACGGCAGAGCGCTCCGGTCCGATGGGACGCAGGTTCGGCGCATGGGAGCGCGGGACCGCAGGGACTCGGACGTCCGAGCCGATTGCGGCGCGATCGGGCCGGACTCCATGCCGTCTCACGATCCGGTCCGGATCTCGGAATCGTCCGACAGGAACGGGGACCATCCGGCCCTTCGGGCGAGGGGCGAAAATGATCTCGCCCGGCATGCCGGATGCGGGAGAATGTTCGCTCGATCAGGTGAAATATGAACGGCTGTGCCTTTGACTTTCGGGTGGCAGAACATCGAAAATTGATGCGCACAAGACGGCACGATGTCGGCCGGATCTGGGCTTTCGTCTTGTGAATTGCTGTCTTTCGCTGCGTGCCGCCGTGTCTTGCCGGCGCACCCTGAACGGATCTTGAGACCATGCAGCCTGCGCTGCGCCCCGTCCGATCGGACCGGGGCAGGAAGGCCCCTCCCCGGCCCGAGCACCGCGGCGATCCCGCCCGCGCGGGCGCTCTGCCGGCGCCGCGCGGGGCACAGCAGCGGGACCGCAGGCCGGTCCTGGCGGTCGAGGGCCTGTCGCTGGCCTTCGGCGGTACGGTGGCCTTCGCGGAGGTCGATCTCGCGGTCGGGGCGGGCGAGATCCACGCGGTGATCGGGCCGAACGGGGCCGGAAAATCCTCGCTGATCAACGCGATCACCGGCCTCTACGCGCCGCAGGCCGGGCGGGTGCGGATCGGGGAAGCCGCCTTCGCCCGGGTGCCCTCCGGGCGGCTCGCCGCTCTGGGTGTCGCCCGGACCTTCCAGAACCTCGCCCTGTTCACGGGCCTGAGCGTGCGCGACAACGTCCTGTCCGGGCTCGCGGCGGCGCGGAAGGCGGGGCTTGCCGCGCAGATCCTCGGCCTGCCCGCGGCCCGGCGGGAGGCGCGGGCGCACCGGGAGGCCGCCGAGGCGGTGATCGAGGAACTCGGCCTCGCCGCCGTGGCCGGCCGCCCGGCCGGCAGCCTGCCCTACGGCCTGCAGAAGCGCGTCGAGCTCGCCCGCGCCCTGGTGGCCCGACCGAGGCTCCTGCTCCTCGACGAGCCCATGGCGGGCATGACGGCGACCGAGAAGGACGCCATGACCGGCTTCATCCGGGCGGCGCAAGCGCGGTCCGGGGCCGCGATCGTGCTGATCGAGCACGATATCGGCGTGGTGATGCGCCTGTCGGACCGGGTCACGGTGCTCGACCACGGCCGCCGCATCGCTGCCGGCAGCCCCGCCGAGGTGCAGGCGGATCCGGCCGTCATCGCGGCCTATCTGGGGCTCGCGGACGAAGACGCGGAGGCCGCATGAGCCCGGATCTCGCTTTCCTGGTCGAGGTCGTGGTCGGCGGCCTGCTGTCGGGGGTGATGTATGCCCTCGTGGCGATCGGCTTCGTGCTGATCTACAAGACCTCGGGCGTGCTCAACTTCGCGCAGGGCGCGATGGTTCTGTTCGCCGCCCTCACCTTCGTGAGCCTGGCCGAGCGCGGCCTGCCCTTCCCGGCGGCTCTGGCCGCGACGCTTGCCGTGATGGTGGTGGTCGGGCTCGGCGTGGAGCGCTTGGTGCTGCGGCCGCTGGTGAACCAGCCGCCCATTACCCTGTTCATGGCGACGCTGGGGGTCGCCACCGTGATCGAGGGGGCGGCCCAGCTCGCCTGGGGCACGCAGGTCCACGGGCTCGACCTCGGCATCGACGACACGCCGATCGAGCTCGGGGGCGTGCTGGTGAGCCGGTTCGACCTGTTCGCCGCCGCGACCGCGGGCCTGATGGTGGCGCTGCTCTCGGGCTTCTTCCGCTACACCCGCACGGGCCTTGCCTTCCGGGCGGTGGCGGACGACCCGCTGGCCGCCCTCAACACCGGCCTGCGCCTGCCCCGGATCTGGTCGGCGGTCTGGATCGCCGCCGGGATCGTGGCGCTGGTGGCGGGGCTGCTCTGGGGGGCGCGGCTCGGCGTCCAGTTCTCCCTGTCGCTGGTGGTGCTGAAGGCCCTGCCGGTGCTCGTGCTCGGCGGCTTCGATTCCATCGCCGGGGCGATCGTGGCCGGGCTGATCGTCGGGGCGGTGGAGAAGCTGTCCGAGGTCTATCTCGGGCCGGTCATCGGCGGCGGGATCGAGGGCTGGATCGCCTACGTGGCGGCGCTCGGCTTCCTGCTGGTCAAGCCCACAGGCCTGTTCGGCCTGCGCGCCATCGAGCGGGTCTAGAGCCGCCATGGACGCCCTCCCCCTCGCGGCACCCCGCCCGCGCCTGTCCGCCGGCGCCCTCGGCCTCGCCGCCCTGCTGGTCCTGGCCTACGGGATCGTGCCGGTCTTCGGCACGAGCTATCTGTTCGAGGCGCTGCTGACGCCGTTCCTGGCGCTCGCACTCGCCGGGCTCGGGCTCAACCTGCTCACCGGCTATGCTGGGCTGCTCTCGCTCGGCTCGGCCGCCTTCATGGCGGTGGGGGCCTACGCGGCCTTCAACCTGTCGCTGCGCCTGCCCGACCTGCCGCTCCCGGTGTCGATCCTGCTCGCCGGCCTCGTCTCGGCCTTCGCCGGGCTGGTGGCGGGGTTGCCGGCCCTGCGGCTGCGGGGCTTCTACCTCGCGGTCTCGACGCTCGCCGTGCAGTTCTTCGTCGCCTGGGCGCTGAACCGGATCGGCTGGTTCTCCAACGACAGCCCGTCGGGGGTCATCACGGCGCCCCGGCTGGTGGTGGCCGGCCTGTCCTTCGACGATCCGCGCGGGCGCTACCTGGTCTCGCTGAGCGTGGTCACGCTGCTGACCTTCCTCGCGTGGCGCCTCGTGGAATCGCCCACCGGCCGCAACCTCGTGGCGATCCGCGACAACGAGACGGCGGCCCGCCTCGTCGGCGTGACGGTCGCCCGGACCAAGCTCCTGGCCTTCGCGGTCTCGTCCTTCGTGGTCGGGATCGCCGGGGTGCTCTGGGCCTTCGCGTATCTGCGCACCGTCGAGCCGGCGGGGTTCAACCTCGACCGCTCGTTCCAGATCCTGTTCATCGTGATCATCGGCGGCCTCAGCACCCTGCGCGGCGCCTTCCTGGGCGCGGGCTTCATCGTGGTGCTGCCCCTGCTGCTCGCCCGCCTCGGCGCGGCGCTGCTCGGCGACGGGTTCGATTCCGGCACCCTGGAGATGGTTCAGCGCATCGTGCTCGGCGCCCTGATCGTCGCCGTGCTGATCCCCGCGAGCCCGCCGGCCTCGCCGCCCTCCTCGACCGGGCGGCCCGCCGCCTCGGCCGCACCCCTCTCCCGACCAGCCCATAGGACGGCCATGACCCTGACGACCCGCCTCCGCGCCGCGCTCCTCGCGGGCGCGACCCTCCTCGCCGGTGCAGCGCGTGCCGACGAGCAGCACTTCCCGCTCCAGAGCTACCGGGTCGGTCCCTACGCGGCCGGCGGGACCGGCTTCTTCGGCGGTTTCATCGACTACCTGACCCTGATCAACGCCCGGGACGGCGGCGTGAACGGCGTCAAGCTCACCTGGAGCGAGGGCGAGACCCAGTACGAGGTCGAGCGCGGCGTCGAGGTCTACGAGCGGCTCAAATCCCGGCCCGGCATCGCCGCCTGGAACCCGCTCTCGGTGGGCATCGCCTACGCGATGATCGACCGCATCACCGCCGACAAGGTGCCGCTGATCACGATCAATCACGGCCGCACCGATTCCACCGACGGGCGCGTCTTCCCCTACGTGTTCCCGCTGCTCCTCAACCCCTACAGCGAGACGAGCGGCATCATCCAGTATCTCGGCACCCGCGCGGGCGGGCTCGACACGCTGAAGGGCAAGACCATCGCGGTGCTCTACCACGGCTCGCCCTACGGCAAGGAGACGATCCCGATCTACGCGCAGCTCGCCAAGCGCTACGGCTTCACGGTCGAGCAGATCGAGGTGCCCCATCCCGGCAACGAGCAGCAATCGCAATGGCTCACGATCCGGCGCCTGCGGCCCGATTTCGTGGTGCTGCGCGGCTGGGGCGTGATGAACCCGGTGGCCCTCAAGACCGCCCAGAAGACCGGCTTCCCGGCCGACCGCATCGTCGGCAATGTCTGGTCGAATTCCGAGGAGGACGTGATCCCGGCGGGCGAGGCCGCCAAGGGCTACGTCGCCATCACCACCCAGGCGTCGGGGGCCGAATATCCGGTGCTCCGGGAGGTCGTGGCCAAGGTCTACGCCCCCGGCAGCGGCAATCTCGCCGACCGGAAGCGGATCGGCAGCGTCTACCACAATCTCGGGGTGCTGAACGGCATCCTCAACGTCGAGGCCGTGCGGATCGCGCAAGCGCGGTTCGGCCACCGCACCCTCACGGGCGACGAGGTGCGCTGGGGCTTCGAGCACCTGCGCCTCGACGAGGCCCGGGTGGCGGAACTCGGCGCCAAGGGGCTGTTCCACTCGATCAACGTCACCTGCGCCAACCACGAGGGCGAGGGCCGCGTCACCTTCCAGCAATGGGACGGGGCGAAGTGGACGGTCGTGTCCGACTGGATCGCCCCCGACTGGGCGAGCCTGCGCCCGATCATCGAGGCCTCGTCGACCGCCTACGCCCGGGAGCGCGGCATCACCCCCCGCGACTGCGCGGCCGAAGAGGCCGCGGATGCGGATGGCAAGCAGGCGGCGGAGGGCAAGCGCGCCGCCGCGGAGAGCCGATGAGCGTGGGTCCGGACGGGACCGCCGGTCCGGTCCTCCTGCAGGTCGAGGCGCTGGAGGTCGTCTACGGCGGGGCGGTGCATGCCCTGCACGGGGTCGATCTCACGGTCCGGACCGGGGAGATCGTGGCCCTGGTCGGCGCCAACGGCGCCGGCAAGACCACGCTGCTGCGGGCGGTCTCGAACCTGCTCCCGGCCCTGCGCGGGCGGGTCACGGCCGGGCGCCTCGCCTATGCCGGGCGGGACGTGACCCGGACCGGCACCGATGCCCTGGTCCGCGCCGGGCTCGTGGGCGTGCTGGAGGGGCGCCACTGCTTCCGGGGCTTGAGCGTGGAGGAGAATCTCGTCGCGGGCGGCCTCGGGCGGGGCTCGGGCCGGCGGGAGGTGCGCGCCGACCTGGAGCGGGTCTACGGCCTGTTCCCGGGGCTGGCCGCGAAGCGGGGCGTCGCCGCCGGCCTGCTCTCGGGGGGCGAGCAGCAGATGACGGCGATCGGCCGGGCGCTGATGGGGCGGCCGCGGCTCCTCGTCCTCGACGAGCCCTCCATGGGGCTCGCACCCCGGGTGGTGGAGGAGATCTACCGGGTGCTGGCCGGCCTGAACCGGGCCGAGGGCCTGACCCTGCTGGTGGCCGAGCAGAATGTCCGCCTCGCCCTGCGCTACGCCGACCACGCCGTCGTGCTGGAGAACGGGCGCAGCGCGCTGGCCGGGTGCGCCGCGGAGCTGCGGGTGCGGGACGATGTCCAGGCCCTGTATCTCGGCGGCGCCGACCGGCCGCCGGGCCCTATGCGGGTGCCGGCCTGACGGCGGCCTCCCGCCGCCCGTCCGGCCGCGTTCAGGTGTCCCGGTCGGCCCGGCGCAGGGACCACAGCAGGGTGCCGTTCGCATCGACGAGCCAGAGGGCGTTCACCGTCTCGTCGTCGATCGTGAGCGAGCGGCTGTTGGCGAGGCGTACCGCCTCCTTGGCGTCGGCGGCCGTGATCCGCTCGTCGATCAGCGGTTCACCGATCGTCCCGTCCCCGTCGCGGGCCGCCCCGCGCAAGCGATATTCCGGCATCCGTCCCCCATTTCCCGGCCGACCGGTGCCCTGGCCGGACTCGACGCTGCCGAAGATAGGGTTTCGCGGCGCAGGTCCAGGGGCCTACCGGCCCGCGCCGCTCGCCCGCATCTGCTGCGGCCCGGCGGGACGCGGCGTCTGCGGTGGGGCCGCCTCCCCGTTGCCCTGGGACATGGGCGCAGCGTCGGCGCTCGCGAGGGCGGCCCGCTGAAGGGTCGCGCCGCCGGTCCCACGGGCCCCCGGATCCGCCGCGCCGACGATGTCGGTCACGATCCCGGTCGCACGGAGCTGCGCCGTGTCGGGGATCCAGATGCCGGCCGGGGGCACCGCCAGGGCCCGGGCCACGAAGGCCGGCGGCAGGCCGGCGGCCCGGTAGGCCACCCGTTCCGCTGTGGCATCCACCGCCCGCGGCTTGCCATGCGCCCCGACCACGTAGGGGGCGTGGAAGCCGAGCCGGCCGTCGGCCGCGATCAGGCGTGTCCGCCCGCGGACGAAGATCAGCGTGCAGGCCGACGCGCAGGCGTCGGGTACGTAGGTGGCGAGCCCCCGCGCCGCCACGAGGGCCCCGATCGCCGCGCCCTCCGCCACGAGGCCGCCGTCGCTGGTCAGGTCCAGGCGCTCGATCTCCGGATGGGCGGCGAGGAGGCGGCTCACCCGCGCGGCCACGCCCTCGGTGAGGTCGCCTACGAGCTGCAACGCCCGCCCGCCCGGCGCCACCGTGAGCCGGGCGGGGATCTCCGGCTCGTCCGCCGCGGACGTCACGCCGTGTCCCGCCGCGCCGGACCCGGCGGCGGCCGGGCAGGCGGCCACGAGCATCAGGACAGGGGCAAGCGCCAGGGCGAGGCGGCGCGCGCGCCTCCCCGTCCGGCGCCCCCACCGGCGGGTGGAGGGCGACGTGACAGCCGTCATGGCAGCGTTCCAAAGAGACGCGAAAAGACAGACGCGATGAGACAGACGCGGTGAGGCGCGGTCGGCGGGACCGGCGCGGCCGGATGGTGCAGCCTACTGGAGGTAGGCGACGAACATCTCGGACACGGCCCTCGACGCGTAGGCCGCGGGGCTCTCGCCCCAGCGCACCGGAAACGCTTCCGCCACCCGGCGGCCGGCGAGGATCCCGGCCACCTCGTCGGGCATCAGCCCGTCGTCGAGGGCGCTCGCGAGGGCGGCGCGTTCGTGGGAGGGATGGGAGCGGACGCTCCGGTTCAGCGGACCGCCGAGGGCGGCGGGATCGGCGAGCGCGCGGGCGCTCAGGTCGGAATACGGGGTCGGGGAAGCGTTATAGGTCTGCATCGCTGGTCGCCTTCCATGCCGGCTGTGGTGCGGTGTCCTCGGTTCGGACGCGGCAACACGGCAGACAGGGCGACATCGTCGGGGCGGTCCGATTCACGCTGGCGCTCACGGCAAACCTCCATTCGGCTCTGCATCGACAGGCTCAATCTAGCCATGAAAACCGAGAAGAGGCTGCCAATTTGAGGCGGCCGCGCAGCGGAGCGTATGCGCCGAAACCGTCTTCGGGAGCAGAAGCTGCGGTCTCAACGGTCCTGCGCGTCTCGACGCGGGGCGCGGGGCCTGCCACGATCGGCCCTCCGGGCGGCCAGGGCCGTCGGATGCACAGGTGGGTCATGACCGAATCGAGATCCCGGGCCGTGATCGTCCAGCCGGGGGGCGGCTTCGATGCGGTCGGGTTCGGCGAGCGGCCGGTGCCGGAGCCCGGCCCCGGCGCGATCACGGTCCGCCTGCGGGCGAGTTCCCTCAACTATCACGATTACGCCGTGGTCAGCGGCCTGTGGGGGCCGAGCGAGCCGCGCATCCCGATGTCCGATGGTGCCGGCGAGGTCGAGGCCGTGGGGCCCGGCCCGTCGGAATTCGCGGTGGGCGACCGGGTCGTCAGCACCTTCTTTCCGGGCTGGCTGGAGGGCACCCCGCAGGTCGAGGGGTTCGCCACCGTGCCGGGCGACGGGATCGACGGCTACGCCCGCGAGCGCGTCACTGCGCCGGCCACCGCCTTCACCCGCGCCCCCCGGGGCTGGGACCATGACGAGGCGGCGACGCTCACCACCGCCGGCCTGACCGCGTGGCGGGCGCTCCACGCCGATGCCGGCCTCAAGGGCGGCGACGTGGTGCTCGTCCAGGGCACGGGCGGCGTCTCGGTGTTCGCTCTGCAATTCGCCAAGGCCGCGGGCGCCACGGTGATCGCCACCTCCTCCAGCGACGCGAAGCTGGAGCGCCTGCGCGCGCTCGGGGCCGACCACGTCATCAATTACCGCGCCGACCCGGCCTGGGGCGAGACCGCCCGGCGGCTGACCGGCGGCCGTGGCGTCGATCACGTCCTCGATGTCGGCGGGCCGGGGACGCTGGAGCAGTCGATGGCCGCCGTGCGGGTCGCCGGCCACATCTCGGTGATCGGCATCCTGTCGGGGGTGGCGGGTGAATTGCCCCTGGTCCCGGCGCTCCTGAAGCAGATCCGCCTGCAGGGCGTGCTGGTCGGCAGCCGCCGCCACCAGATCGAGATGATCCGCGGCATCGAGGCCTGCGGGCTCAAGCCGGTGGTCGACAGCCGCTATCCCCTCGACGAGATCGTCGCGGCGTTCCGCCACCAGGAGAGCAACCGCCACTTCGGCAAGATCTGCATCGCGATCTGAGGCGGTCCGAGCCGCGCGGTCCGGCGGCTCAGCGGAGGGCGGCCCCGAGGGGACCGGGCAGCAGGACCGGCCAGGGCGCCTCCGGCCGGCTTTCCGGGGCCGGCATCCGGGTCAGCTCGGTCGCGCAGAAGTCCTGCAGCGTGCGCCGATCCAGGCCGATGTCGCGCAGGCTATCGTCGTCGAGCGCCGACAAGATCCGGTGGTTCCGGGCTATGGCGCGCCGCCGCTGGACGGATGTCAGGAACGAGATGATCATGATCCGGCTTCTTCCAGTCGAATGATCTGTGGCTCATCCACGATCGACTGGTGCAGCGTCGCCTTATCTGGGATCGTTCGCGTCACCTGTTCCGATTATCTGGCATCCATATTTTCAATAGACCGTGTTGAATTGACCGTGTCCGATCCCGTTGCCGACGGATGCGGTGCCGAACTTGAGCTGCGCCGCGCCCGCCCGGGTCGCGCCGTCACCCGCCGGGCCGGTCTCCGATGCGGCGGCGATCGGCTGCGGGCAGAGCAGGAGCAGGCGCATCAGCTCGGCTTGGCGGCGCGTGCCGGTCTTCTCGAAGATCCGGCGCAGATGCACGCGCGCCGTGTTCAGGGTGATCCCGCGCCGCGCCGCACTCGCCGCCAGGTCGTTCCCGGCCAGGATGTCGCGCGCCAGGGCCGCCTCGGCGGGTGTGAAGCCGAACTGGTCCTGCAGCACCCGCACCTCCGGCAGCCGGGTCGCCGTCGGGTCGGTGAAGCGCAGGAGCACGGCGCCCTCGGCGATCGGGCAGGCGGCGACCAGCAGCGTGCCGTCGACGCCCGCGAGGCGCGCGGAGCCGCCGCTGCGGCTGGCGGCACAGCGGGCGATGAGCCGGCGCAGGGTCGCGCTGTCCTCGCCCGTGACGCCGCGCAGGGAGCCATGCTCCAGGCGCAGGAGCCCCCGGGCGACGGCGTCCTGGGCGGCGCGATTCAGGAAATAGGCCCGCCCGCCCCCGTCCGTGACCGCCAGCCCTTGCTCGAGATGGTCGATCAGCAGTCGGAGTGCCGCCTCGACGCAGACCGGATCGGCCCCGGGGGGCTCGGGTCCCTGACCCGCTGTCCGGATATTCCGCTGCACGCTGGCGCTCACGGGCGGCTCCTGATCGGGGGCGACACCATGAAGAACCGCGCGGCGGGGATCGTTATTCCCGACAGCCCCCGATCGCGACGAGGCCCGAGTCTTTCGATCGGCAGATCCGCAGGTCGATCAGGGGGAGTCCAAAGGGCTCGCCCTTTGGTGGGTCGCCAGGGCGAAGCCTTGGCGTCTCGGGCCAAGCCCGACGATCGGGCCAAGTCCGACGATCGGGCCAAGTCCGACAGCAGGGCTCTGCCCTGCATCCGCCAAAGGTCGCGACCTTTGGAAACCACGACTTTCGGCAGGCCGCTCTATCCCGGGCGGCCGGTCCGGGACCGGAACAGATCGGCGAAGCGGCGCATGTCCCGGGTGTTGAGGTCCGAGACCGCCCAGTAGGTGAGGTCGCCCTGGGTCCAGCGCTCGATCGTCGAGCCGTCCCGGTGCTCCTCGTCGGTCGGCGCGCTCCCGGAAGCCGGAACCACCGTGACGCTGATCACGTGGCGATCGCGGCGGTAGACGAGGGTCGGGACCGGCGTCCCGGCGACGATGTCGACCCGGCCGCCGACCAGCGGAAACCCCTGCTCGGCGAGGTCGGGCGCATCGGGGGCGATGGTGGTGCGCCCGTTGAACCAGGGCTTGACCACGTGCCCGTCCGCGGAGGCGATGTCGAAGGGCTGTGGCGCCGCGAGGCCGCGCAGATGGCCGGCGAGCACGGCCGTGCGGTGTGGCGCGTCCTCCGGGCGATCCTGGTAGACGGCACCGCCGCCGATCGCGGCGCCGCCGGCGAGGCCGACGAGGAGCGTCGCGGCGAGCGCCTGCCAGGATCCCAGCCACCCGCGCCGGGGCGCCGGGTCTGCGAAGCCGATCCGGCCGATCACGTGCCCGCGCAGAGTCTCGGGGACCGGAATCTGCGCCAGCGTCTCCCGCAGGGCCCCCGAGAGGCCGCGCAGGCGCTCGGCCGTATCGCGCAGCCCGGGCTCGGCCGCGAGCCGGCGCTCCATGGCGAGAACTTCGCCGGGGGACAACTCCCCGTCGGCATAGGCGCCGAGAAGCAGGAGGGTTTCGTCGTCGCCGCTCATCACCGGTCCTTCACCAGCAGGGCCAGGAGGTGCTGCCGGGCCCGGCCGAGGCGCGACATCACGGTTCCGATCGGGACCCCCGTCACCTCGGCGATCTCCCGGTAGCTGAGACCATGGTATTCCCGCAGGACCAGCGTCTCCCGGAAGGCGACCGGCAGGGCGTCGAACGCCCGGGCGAGCTGTCCCGCATCGTCGCGGGCGATCAGCGCAGCCTCGGGGGTCTCCGGCGCCGGGGTCAGGACGCCCCCGGTTTCCAAAGCACTGCGGGCCTCGGCGGCGAGATCCTCGGCGAAGATCACGGCCCGCGGCCGATGCCGCTGCAGCCAGGAATAGCCCGTGTTCCGGACGATGGTCAGGAACCACGCCCGGGCATTGCCCTCCGCGAAACCCTCGATCCCCCGGTAGGCGCGCAGACACGCCTCCTGCATCACGTCCTCGGCGTCGGTGGGATTGCCGGTGAGCCAGTGCGCGAGCCGATAGCCCTCGTCCAGGCGCGGCAGCACGAGCTGGCTGAAGCGGGCCCGCGCCAGGGTCGAAGGGGCGGTTGGGGTGGCGGCCGAGGTGAGGCCCGTCATGGTCGTCCCCATGACGGGCGATCGGCCCCGGCGAACCGCCCGCTGCGACGCCCATCGATCTCCCAGGGGGGCCTGTCGGAGGCCATGCGGGCTCCATCCTGCAGCGCTGTGCCACAGACCGGAACCGCCGAGCGGCGCGGTTTATTCCCGGGTCGGTGCCGCACCGCGTCGTGCATCATCCCGTAAGCCGGATCTCCCCGTTCGGGATGATGCGCCGGGTGGGCCTCCTCCGCCGGACCTCGCGGGCGGGGCGAAGGACATGGCGACCGGGATCAGATCCCGGCCTGCCTCAGTAGCGGCAGACGCGCCGCGGCCCGAACGGGGTCGGGCGGAAGAAGCAGCGCGGGCCGTAGAAGCGCGGGCGGCGGTAGATCGGTCGGCAACGGCCGTAGGGGCCGGGTGCCCAGCCGGGACCGCACCCGAAGGCCACGGTGCTGATTGCCGCAGGACCGGCGAGCGTCTCGGCGGCCGCGGGCGTCAGCGGCGCTGCATGGGCGGAGGCGAGACCGAGGCCGCCGATGACGGAAGCGGTGGCCGCAAGCATCTTCAGGTGCATCAGAATCAACCCTTCTGTTTGGGCTCGCGCCGGGCCGGCGCGCGATCCGGACACCTTGGTCTTCGTGCCTGAATAGGGGCTGACCTGGACCGTAATTGTCTGGAAACAAACATTTCACGGTGCCTGAACACGGCGCCGGCCCGGGCCCGGCTCCCGCCGCACGGGGCCCGGATCGACGCGGCCGTCCTCACACCACGTCCTCCAGCCGGATCGGCAGGCTCCGGATCCGGCGGCCGGTGGCGTGGTGGACGGCGTTGGCGATGGCCGCGTTCACCCCGATGATGCCGAGCTCGCCCAGGCCTTTCAGCCCGAGCGCATCGACCTGACCGTCGGGATCGGGCACCAGCAGCGCCTCCACCTCCGGCGCGTCGGCCGCGGTGGGGACGAGGTACTCGGCGAGGTCCGGATTGCGGTAGGTGGCGCCGTCCACCACCGTCTCTTCGAGCAGCGCCGAGCCGAGGCCCCAGATCATCCCGCCCATGAGCTGGCTCTTCGCGGTCAGCGGATTGAGGATGCGCCCCGCCGCGAAGGCGCCGGTCAGCCGGGCCACCCGGATCTCCCCGGTCTCGCCATGGATATGGACCTCCGCGAACTGCGCGCCGAAACCCCAGGAGACGGCCTTGCCGCCCCCGCCGAGGGTGAGGCCGATATGGCCCTGCCGCAGGCCCGCGAGCGCCTTCTCCCGGTCGCCGCCCGTGGGCACGAAATCCGCGATCGTTTCGACGCCCTCGGGGCCAACGGCGTCCGCCAGCGCGATCCCGGTTCCGTCCGGCGCCGCGAGGCGCCCGGCGGCGAGCCGGAGCGAGCCCGGATCCCGCCCGGCGAGGCGCCCGCCCTGTCCGGTCGCGGCCTGCGCCAGGGTCTCGCGGATCTGCCGGCAGCCGAGCGCCAGGGCGTTCATCAGGCTGGTGGTCGTGCTCGACCCGCCCGAGATGCCGGCCGCCGGCAGGTCCGTGTCGCCGAGCCGGACCGTCACCCGCTCCACCTCCACGCCGAGCCCGTCCGCCGCGCCCATGGCGAGCAGCGTGGTGATGCCGTTGCCGATCTCGTGATGCGCGCAGGCGACCTCCGCCGACCCGTCCGGGCCGAGCCGCACCCGCATGGTCGCGGCGGCGATTTTTACGGGTCGCACCGAGGTCGCGCAGCCGAGGCCGACGAGCCAGGGCCCGTCGCGCATCGCGCCCGGGCGCGGCACCCGGCGCGACCAGCCGAAGGTTTTTGCGCCCGCCGCGAAGCAGGCCATCAGCGGCCGGGTCGAGAACGGCTTTCCCGAGACCGGATCGACCGCCGTGTCGTTGCGCCGGCGCAGTTCGATCGGATCCATGCCGAGGGCCACCGCCATCTCGTCGACGGCACTCTCCAGGGCGAACAGGAACGGCACCTCCGGGGGCGCCCGCATCGGGCCGGGCGTGTTGCGGTCGACCCGCACGGCCCGCTCCTCGGTGCGGATGTTCGGGCAGGCGTAGAGGCTCGCGGTCACCTCCGCGCCCTCCATGACGAAGGGGTCGAAGCGCGACGTCACGGTCTCGGCCTCGTGCACCAGCGCGGTGAACCGGCCCGTCCGGTCGGCGCCGAGGCGGATCCGGTGGCGCGATTCCGGACGGTAATTGGCGATGGTGAAGCATTGCCGCCGGCTCGGCACCAGGGAGACCGGCCGGCCGAGGCGCCGCGCCGCGAGCGCAACCAGCGCCGTGTGCTGCGAGAGCGCGAATTTCGAGCCGAAATGGCCGCCGATCAGCCCCGCCACCACCCGCACGTTTGCGGGATCGAGCCCCAGCTGCGCCGCGAGCCCGTGCTGAACGGCGCCGACATAGCGGGTTGGCTCGTGCACGGTGAGCCTCTCGTCGTCCCAGGCGGCCCGGGTGGTGAACAGCTCGATCGGGTTGTGGTGCTGGACCGGGGTCTCGTAGCGCGTCTCGACGCGGATGGCCGCCTCCGCCAAGGCGGCCTCTGCGTCGCCCCGTTCGATATCCTCGTGCTGGGCTTTCAAGTCGGCGAGGCGCACGGTCTCGGCGCCGGGGGCGTCGAAGCCGCCGGCGGCGGGCTCGGCCGCGTAGGAGACCTTGACCGCACCGGCCGCCGCCTCGGCGGCCTCCTGGCTCTCGGCGACCACGAGGGCCACGATCTGGCCGGCATAGGCGACGGCGTCGGATTCGAGGGGCCGGTGCGAGCTGTTGGCGTAGCCGCCGGCCATCAGGTGCTTCACCAGCGCCACCGCGCCGGACAGATCCCGGTGGGTGAAGATGGCGAGCAGGCCCGGCACCGCCTTCGCATCATCGCAGTCGAACCCGGTGATCCGGCCCCGGGCGATGGTGCTGGTCACCAGGGCGGCGTGGGCGGTGTCCCGATCCGGGCCGGTGCGATCGGAGCTGTAGAGGGCCCGGCCGGTGACCTTGTCGGGGCCCTCGACCCGGGTGTGGGGGCGGCCGAGATGGCCGTCGGTGTCCAGCGTGCCCGAATCCATGCCGCCCTCCCCGTCCGCGGCCGGTGGGGCCGCGTCAGGGGGAGAATTGCTGCGGGGGCGGTTCGGCTCCCCGGATGGTGGGGCGACAGGATGCAGCGGCCGCGCGAAGGCGGCGCTACCCGTCGTGCCGGCCCGCCTTCACGGCCTCGGCCAGGATCGCGTTCATCCGGGTCTGCCAGCCTCGCCCGGTCGCCTTGAACGCATCCACCGTTGCGGGATCGAGCCGGATCGTCACCGGCACTTTCGGGTTGGGGGCGACGGGGCGTCCTGCCTTGCGAACGGAGGAGACGGCGGCGAATTCCTCCGCGGTCAGGACCTCGCGCGCCGGGCGCATCTCCCGCAGCTCGGCCTCCGTCAGGACGGGGGCGTCCGAGTCGGTCAGGGGCGGCTTGCGAGCCATAGCGCGCGTTCCTTACGGTGGGCGGGGCGGAGGGAGATCACACGGAAGCCATCCGCAGTCGGTGTGAACACCAGCATGACGGTGCGGCGGTCGATCCGTCCGATCGCCTGGAAGCGGCGCTTTGGATAGGGAAACCGCGTATCCTGGCGAATGCGGGCTGTGTCGAAATCGAAGCCCTCGGCCATCTCGAAGGGCATGCCGCGCTCTTCGGCGTTCCTTTGGATCTCGGCCGGGTCGAAGGTAATCGGCACGCGGCCTTCATACGCACGCGGCGCACAACCCGCAATAACTGTACGTACGAAAATTCGCAAGAAGTCGGATCGATCGGCCTTCGCCTGAAACGGAGTGGCAGCCGCGCTGGGGGCTCACCAGCGCGGCCGGGATCAGCTCAGTTCAAAACCTTCCCATCCGGGCCGACCTTGACCTCCTGCTCCTTGTCGGTGCCGGAGACCTTGATCTCGTACTGGACCGCGGAGCCGTCCTTCTCGACCTCGGCCTCGTAGGCCTTGCCGCCGCCGGCCTTCTGCTCGGCGATGGCGAGCGCGTCCTTCAGGGAGGTCTTGGCGTTCTGGAAGTCGGAGGCCTTCAGGCGGGTGAAGTAGCGCTCGAACGGCTGGTTCTCGGTCTTGTAGAGCGCGCCCGTGTCGGCGTTGATGCCGTACTCGACGAGCTTCCCGCTCGGGTACACGACCTTGATCGCGTAATGGGCCGGGTCCTTGCTGTCGGCCTTCTCGAAATCAGCGTCGATGGCGCGGCCGCCCTTCTCGTCGCCCTGCGACTCGGCGGTGGTCAGCGCCTGGGCGAGGCCGACCTTGGCGACCTTGGCGACCTGCCACTCCTTCAGATTGCTGTCGGCCTTCGAGGCCGGCTCGGCGGGGGTCGAGGTGGCGGTCTGGGCCAGCGTGAGGCTCGTGGAGAGCGCGAGCAGGCCGGCCGCGGCGGCGAGACGGGTGATCATGGCGGGTATCCCTTTTGCGGGTTCGTTCACGGGAGCGTGAAACGCCGGCTCCGGGATACGGTTGCCCTCGCGCGGGGAAAAATGCCGCCCGGCGCACCGGATGGCGCGGGCCGCCGCTCCGCCTGTATGAGGGACCGAGCCACCCGACACGGAGCCGCCCATGACCGCGAACGAACCCGAGCCGCTGGACGAGTTCACGCGCCTGCACGCCAAGCTCTCCGCCCTGGAGATCGTGCTGGGCGTCCTGATCGGACGCCTGTCCGAGGAGAATCCCGAGATCCGCGAGGACGTGAAGCGCGACGTGGCGGCGATCCTGGCGGACATGCCGATCGACGGCCCGAGCGAGGAGATGATCGCCGCCGAAGTCCGCCGGGCCGCCGAAGTCTTGACCAGCGTCTCGATCGGCTAGGGTATCGGACCCGATCCGAGATCCGGTCCGATACCCTAGACCTTTGTTTTTGCATCATCCCGAAAGCCGGTGGCCACCTTTCGGGATGATGCTCCAGCCCAGTCAGGGGATCCCAAAGGGCGAGCCCTTTGGCGGGGCGTCGGGGCAGCGCCCCGACGCTCGGGCTTCGCCCTCAGCGCGGCGGCATCCGCAGCGCCCCGTCGAGGCGGATCGTCTCGCCGTTGAGCATCGGGTTCTCGCAGATGTGCCGGACCAGGGCGGCGTATTCGGCCGGGCGGCCCAGCCGCGGCGGGAACGGCACGCTCTGCCCGAGCGAGTCCTGCACCTCCTGCGGCAGCCCCGCCATCATCGGGGTCTCGAAGATGCCGGGCGCGATCGTCACCACCCGGATGCCGTGCCGGGCGAGTTCCCGGGCGATCGGCAGGGTCATCGAGACCACCCCGCCCTTCGAGGCCGCGTAGGCGGCCTGCCCGATCTGGCCGTCGAAGGCCGCGATCGAGGCGGTGTTGACGATCACCCCCCGGGCGCCCGCCCCGTCCGGCGCCTCCCGGGCGATCGCCTCGGCGGCCAGCCGGATCATGTTGAACGTGCCCACGAGGTTGACCGAGACCGCCCGGGCGAAGCTGTCGAGCCGGTGCGGCCCGTCGCGGCCGACCACCTTCTCGCCCGGCGCGATCCCGGCGCAGTTCACGAGCCCGTGCAGGTGGCCGAACGCGTCCAGAGCCGTCCGGACGGCCGCCGCGCCATCGGCCTCGCGGGTGACGTCGGTCGCGGCGAAGCGCGCCGCCGCGCCGAGTTCCGCAGCCACCCGCGCGCCGGACTCCTGAGCGATGTCGGCCACCACCACCCGGGCGCCGGCCGCCACGAGGCCGCGGGCCGCCGCCTCCCCCAGGCCCGAGCCCGCCCCGGTGACGATGAAGACGCGATCCTGAAGCATCCCGGTTTCCCTCACCCGTTCCCGGCCGACGCGGGCGCGCCGCGCCCGGCCCCGACCGGTACGACGTAGCGCGCCGCGCCCGGCCCCGGAAGCCACGGGGAGCGCCCTTCGGCCGTCAGCTTCACCGTTGACGTGTGAAATTTTCCCACTTATATCGAAATCCAGACGCGGCGCTGTATTGGCTTGTATTTCTGTCTGTTTCCAGCGCGGCGGCACAAGGCTTCAGACTATTTCATCACGGGGTTACGGTAGAATTCCGTCAACCCGCCGTGCCGACATCCGAATTCTGCGCCGCACCGGGCTTCCGGGCGGCCGATCCCTCACGCCTGCACTGGACAGCCCATGCGCGCATCCTGGTTCGAGGCCGTCGCCCGGCCCTGGCGTCACGGCCGGATCGTCGGCCGGTATCGGGCCGAGCGGCACCCCGGCATCTGCGCGGCCCTCCGCGCCGCCACTCCGGACAGCGTGCTGCTGGTGGGCAATTCCCACGCGGAGTATATCGGGACGCCGGATCTCGGGGGGCGGCCCAGCCTCAACATCGCCGTCGGCGGCAGCACGGCGGCCGATTGCGTCCGGCATCTCGCGGGCTTGCGGGTGCCGGTCCGCTGCGCGGCTTCCGTGCTGATCATCGGCACCAACGACATCATGCGCTGGCGCCGTCCGGAGCTGGCGCGGAGCGCGGCGCGGTTCGAGGCGGAGGTCCGGCGCATCCTGGACTTCCTGGAGGCGTGGTCGGCGCAGGTCTTCGTCGCCGCCGTCCCCCCGGTCGGCGCCTGGGCGAACGGCCGGGATCCGGCCGCCGTCGCGGTTTTTTCCGAGCGGCTCGCGGCACTCTGTGCCGAGCGGGGCCACGGCTTCTTCGACCCGTTCGCGGCGCTCCGCGCCGGCACCGGCGGGCTGGCCGGATCGGGCCTCTACCGGGACGGTGTCCATCTCGCCGACTACACCCGCCTCGCTGCCGAGGTCGCCCGGCTCACGGTGATCGATCCGGGCCCAAGTCTCCGTTGCGCCCCGCTTTCCTGGGTCGAACCCATCTCCGCTCCGGCGCCGAGCGCCCCGGCACCGTCCGGGCCGCGATCGTTCCGGACGACGGCGCCGACTCCTGCCGCGAACCTGCGGGTTCTGCGCGCGGCCTGGGCCGGCCGGCCGTGAGGATCGCCGCCCGCCTGTCCGCGCGCCTCGGCTTGCGCGGGACCGGGCGGCCCGTCCCTGTGCGCCTCTGGCCGGAGGAAGCGGCGCTGTGGCTCGACGAGAATGGCGTCCGGCGCCCCCCGGCCGCCCGGCACGCGCTGGCGGCGCTGGCGATCCTCGGGCGACGGGGCCGATACGCCGCCCGCAGGGAGGGCGGCGGCCAGGTCGTGATCGGGCCGGCCAGCGCCCTGGCCCTGCGCGACGCGGAGGCCGTGATCGCGTTCGTCGTCCGGGTCACGTCCTGCGGATACGGGGAGGAGCCGTTCTGACAGGGCCGTCTCCCCGCCTCACGGCGGGCTCGTGCACAGCAGGGTCGGCGCGCAGGCCGCCCGGAAGCCCGCCCGGGCGTAGAGCGCCTCGATGGGGCCGCCGGCCGGGCATTGCAGGAAGACCCGGCTGGCTCCGCGCGTCCGCGCCGCACGGAGCGCCGCGACGGTCACGGCGGTACCGAGCCCCCGGCGCTGCCGGTCGAAGCGGGTGCTGACATTGTACAGCCCGGCCGTGTCGCCGCGCAGATAGAGGCTCGCACAGGCCGCCGGGCCGGTGGCGTCGCACAGGACGAGATGGAGCGGCACGAGGCCGGGCCGCGCCTTCGCGGCCCGGAGCGCCGGCAGGTAGTGCCTGCGCAGATGCGCCCGCACGGCGGGCTCGCCCGACAGGTTGGCGAACACGCCCTCGAAATCCGGCCCCGGCGCGGGGGCGGCCTGCACGGTCACCGCCATGGTCACCGCCTTGTCGGCCGGGGCCGGCGGCGGCCGCGCCACCATCCAGCGCGCCGGGTAAAGGATCGCGGGCTCGAACAGACCGCGCAACAGAGCGACCTCCTCGGCATCCCGGGCCAGGAAGGCGGGCGCCCGGTCCCGCCCCAGGGCTGCCGCCCCCGCCCAGGCGAACTGCTCGGGCCGGCGCACCCCGTAGGCGAAGTTCAGGGTCGGGTCCGGGATGCTCCGCGACCAGACGTAGCCCGCCCCTCCGGGGCCGCGCTCGACCTCGTCGATCAGGGAGCCGGTCAGGGCCGCCACGTGGGCGTCGCGCAGGGTCTCGAAGGCGAGGTCACCGTCCCGCATGGTCAGGCCGCGGTCCGGCCGGATTCGGGCGCCGTCAGCGCGGCGATCCGGTCGTGGAGGTGGGGCGACAGCACGATGTCGAGGTGGTCGGTCTCGGGCACGGTCTCGACCGAGAGGAGGCGGCTCGTGAGCGGGCGCCAGTCGATCACCGGCAGGGCGCGGGCGCAGGTTTCTTCGGCCACGAAGCTGCGGATCGGCACCGCGCCGGGCTCCAGCCGGAGGGCCCGGAACTGGAGCGCGTGGTCGATGAGCGTCCAGAGGATGCGCTCACGACTGCCGACCTCGGGTCCGTCGGCGGGGAGCGGCTGCGGCTCGGCGGCCAGGAAGCGCAGGAACTGCACCTCCGCCTCCGGGTCCATGCGGGCGCGCAGGGCCTCCCAGTGCGCCCGCATCGGCGAGCGTTCGAGCCAGGCCGCCAGCATCGCCGCGTGGGCCGCCCGCTCCGCGGGGTCGATCGGCCGGCCGGCGCCGGGGGCGAAGTTGGCCTCCAGGCCGCAGGCATCGAGCATGCCGACCCAGTCCAGGGGAAAGCCGGGGCCGAGGCGCCGGGCGGTCTCGTAGGCCAGCACCCCGCCCCAGGACCAGCCGAGGAAGACGCAGGCTCCGTCCCGGCTCCGCATCAGGTCGCGCACCCGCCCGGCATAGGAATCGGCGAGCTCGGCCATAGCCGGCAGCGGCCGGACGTCCTCCACCAGGGAGGCGCAGAGGAAGCCGTGCGCCTCCTGATCGGGGCCGAGATGGGCGACCAGCGGCTCGTATTCCCGGGTGCTGACCAGCAGCCCCGGGAACAGCACCAAGAGCGGCCGCCCGCTCCCCGCCCGGCCGGCGGACAGCCGGATCGTCGGGGCCAGGCCCTCCCCGGCGCAGGCGCCGCCGGCCTCGATCCGGGCGGCGAGTTCGGCGATGGTCGGGTCGCGCAGGAGATCCGCCACGCCGATCCCGCCCCGGGGGGCGATCAGGCGCAGGCGCGCCACCAGCCGCAGGGCCGAGAGGGAATCGCCGCCGAGATCGAAGAAGCGCCGGTCCGCGACCCGGACCGGGAAGCCGAGGATTGCGGACCAGATCCCGGCGAGCCGCCGCTCCGTGGCGGTGCCGGGCGGGCGCCCGCGCCGATCGTCGGCCGCGGGGTCCGGCAGGGCCCTGCGGTCGAGCTTGCCGTTGGCGGTGACCGGCAGCCGGGCGAGGAGGGTCAGGCTCGCCGGCACCATCGGCTCCGGCAGGATGCGGGCGAGGCCGGCGCGCAGGCGCCCGGCCTCAAGGCGCTTCCCCCGGGCGGGCACGACGTAACCCGCGAGAGAGGCGCCCGCCGGCCCTTCCCGGCGCAGCACCACGGCCTCCGCGACCCCCGGCAGCCCGCGCAGGGCCGCCTCGACCTCGCCGATCTCGATCCGGTGGCCGCGGATCTTAACCTGGTCGTCCGCCCGCCCCGCGAAGGCGAGGCTGCCGTCGGGCCGCCGCCGCACCCGGTCGCCGGTGCGGTACATCCGGCCGCCGCCCTCGGCGAAGGGGTCCGGCAGGAAGCGCTCGGCGGTCAGCGCCGGGCGTGCCCAGTAGCCCCGGGCGAGGCCGCCGCCGATATAGAGTTCGCCGGTCTCCCCCTCCCCCACGGGTTCGAGATCGGGCCCCAGCACATAGGCGGCCCGGGCGCCCACCGGAAAGCCGATCGGCGCATACGGCTCGTCGAAACCCGTCTCCGGCGGCACCGTCCAGACCAGCGGTGAGATCACGCATTCGGTCGGGCCGTAGCCGTTGATCAGGCGCCGCGGCTTCAGGGCGCGACCGACGCGCGCAAACGTCTCCCGGGGCATGCCCTCGCCGCCGAAGGAGTAGACCTCGACGGAGGGCGCTGCGCCCAGGCGCTCGGCCCATTCGGCGAGCTGGCCGATGAAGCTCGTCGGGAAGCCCGCATGGGTCACCCGGTGGCGGCGGATCTGCGCCAGGGTCTCGGCCGCGGTCCAGAGCTCCGGCCCGCGCAGCACGATGCAGCCGCCGGCCACGAGGGGCGTCATCCAGCGCTCGTGGGCGCCGTCGAAGGCGAAGGACAGGACGTGCAGCTCGCGCGACGCCTCGCCCATCCCGTAGGCCTCCGCGGTGGTGCGGCAATGCATGGCGAGCACCCCGTGCTCCACGAGCACGCCCTTCGGCGTGCCGGTCGAGCCCGAGGTGTAGATCAGGTAGGCGGGATCCCCCGGCTCCGGCATTGCGGGAACGGGGGTGGTGGGATCGCCCGCGAGGCCGGCGGGATCGAGCTGCGCGACCTCCGGCGGCAAGTCCAGGCGCGCGGCGATGGCGGGCGTGGTGAGGCAAAGCGCGATCCCGGCATCCGCCAGCATCATGTGGACCCGGGCCGCCGGATAGGCGGGATCGAGGGGCAGGAAGGCGGCGCCGGCCCGCAGCACGCCGAGCAGCGCGACGATGAGATCCGGCGAGCGGTCGAGCGCCACCGCGACGCGGTGCCCGCGGCCGATCCCGCGCGCCGCGAGCCCGGCCGCCAGGGCGGCGGCCCGGGCGTCGAGGGCGCCCCGCGTCAGCGTCCGCCCGTCGAACAGCACCGCCGGCCGGTCGGGCGCCGCCGCCGCGAGCCGGGCGAGGCGGGCCGGGACGCTCTCGCGGTCGGCGTCGGGGGCGGGCACCGCGGGCGGGGCGGGTGCGGGGGCGTGCGCCGGATCCGCGATCCAGGCGCGGGCCGCGTCGATCCCGCAGGGGCCGTGCACCCGGGTCCAGCCACGGGGCAGCGCGCGGCCGGCCGGCCAGAAGGCCGCGTGCCCGGCGCGATCGATGGCCACCACCATCGGATCGCAGGTCCAATCCGCGCTCGGATCCAAACGCGCCTCTGCATGCGCCTCTGCATGCGCCTCTTGGCCGGCCTGCCTGTCCATTCCGCTCGCTCCCCGTCGGGCCTCGACGAACTGACGGTTGAGGTGCCGCGCCGTTCACGGCGGCGCCGCGGGAAGCGGCGAAAAAAGTCCTGAACCGCGGCTGCCGCCATCCGTCAGGGAGGTGCCGGCAGCACGCGGAGGACGGATGAGCGACGGTTCAGGGAATGCGGTACGGCTCGTGTCCGAGGGCGACCGGGCGGCGCCGGTGATCCGCGTCGTCGAGACGGGCGGCCCGGCGGCGGACGCGGCGGCGATCCTCGCTCGGGCCGAGGTGCTGACCGCGCAGGACTCGCGCGTCCTGCGCATCCATGTCGAGGCCGGGTCCGGCGCTGTCGCGCGCCTGCTCGTCCTCGGGGCCGCCCGGCGTGCCGGTGAAGGCGTCGAGATCCTGCCGGGGCTGCTCTGGCAATGCGCGGATCGCTGGCTCCCGGCGGGCCGGCCGCCCTTCCCCGAGCTGTTCACGGTCACGCAGGGCCGTCGCCACCCGCTGCGCCCGGAGGTCCCCGCCGGCACGGTCTACGCCCGCACGATCCCCTGGCTCGACCGACGCCTGAGCTTCCGCACCCTGACGGAGCCCGGCGACGTCGCCCTGTTCTCGGCCTGGATGAACGACCCCCGGGTCGCCGCGATCTGGCAGGAGACCGGCACCCTGGAGGCGCACGCCGCCTACATCGCCAAGCTCCAGGACGACCCCGCGAGCCTGCCGCTGTTCGGCTGCCTCGACGGCACGCCCTTCGGCTATTTCGAGCTGTACTGGGCCCGGGAGAGCCGCCTCGGGCCGCTCTACGAAGCCGGCCCCTACGACCGCGGCTGGCACGTGGCGATCGGCGACGCTTCGGTGCGCGGGCGCCCCTACCTCTCGGCCTGGCTGCCCTCGCTGATGCACTACCTGTTCCTCGACGAGCCGCGCACGCAGCGCATCGTCGGCGAGCCCCGGGCCGATCACGCCCAGCAGCTCCGCAACCTCCGCGCCTCCGGCTTCGCGACGATCGCCACCGTCGATTTCCCGCACAAGCGGGCCGCCCTGGTGGCCCTGTCGCGGGAGCATTTCGTCCGCGACCGCCTCTGGGTGCCGGGCGCGGCCGCCGCCGACGCGGAGCCGCGGCCCCCCGCGGTGCCGGCCTGAACCGCTTCCCAGCACGGAGACGCGCGATGACGAATCACCCCGCGACCGACGACATCCTCGGCATCGGCTTCGGCCCGGCCAACCTGTCCCTCGCCATCGCCCTGCAGGACGCGATGGGCGGCGCCCTGCGGCCGACGATGCGCTTCCTCGAGCGGCAGGACCGCTTCGGCTGGCACCGGGCCATGATGCTGCCAGGCGCCGACATGCAGATCAGCTTCGTGAAGGACCTCGTTTCCCTACGCGACCCGACGAGCCCGTTCAGCTTCCTCAACTACCTGCACGTGAAGGGGCGGCTCAGCACCTTCCTGAACCTCAAGACGTTCAACCCGTCGCGGATCGAGTACAACGACTACCTCGCCTGGGCGGCCGACCATTTCTCGGAGGCGGTCGCCTACGGCGAGACGGTCGAATCGGTGCAGCCCGAGATCCGCGACGGGCGGCTCGCCGCCTTCGTGATCCAGGCCCGGGACGGGGCGGGATCGCGCTGCCAGCGCCGCTGCCGGCATCTGGTCGTGGCGGCGGGCGGCGACCCGGCGATCCCCGCGCCCTTCGCCGAGCACAGGCAGGACAAGCGGCTGATCCACGCCTCCTGGTACCTGCCGGGGATCGCCGAGGCCCTCGGAGCGCCGCGCCTCGACGGGCCGGAGCCGCGCATCCTGGTGGTCGGCGCCGGCCAGAGCGCCGTGGAGATCGTCACCGATCTCGGTGCGCGCTACCCCCGCGCACGCATCGACCTCGCGATCCGGGGTCCCGCCCTGAAGCCCGCCGACGACAGCCCCTTCGTCAACGAGATCTTCGACCCGGCCGCCGTCGACCGCATCCACGACGCCCCGGCGCCGGTGCGCGCCGAGCTGATCGCCGCCCACCGGGCCACCAACTACGCGGTGGTCGATGCGGACCTGATCCAGGATTTCTACGCCACCCTGTACGAGCAGACGGTGAGCGGGGAGACCCGCTACCGGCTGCGGCGCAGCACCCGGGTCGTGGCGCTGGAGCCGGCCTCCGACGGCCTGTGGGCGACCCTGCGCGACGACGTCGCCGGCACCGAGGCGCGCCAGCCCTACGCGGCGGTGATCTGCGCCACCGGCTACCAGCGCGCCACCGTGCCGGCGATCCTCGATCCCCTGCGCCCGTTCATGGACGGCGAGACCGTGGACCGGCACTACCGCCTGCCGCTCGCCGGCGCCGAGCCCCGGGTGAGCCTGCATCTCCAGGGCTTCAGCGAGCCGACCCACGGGCTCACCGAGACGCTGCTGTCGATCCTGCCGGTGCGGGCCGGCGCCATCGCGGCGACGATCCTGGCCGAGGAGCGCGCCGCCCGGGCCGCGATCCGGCCCGCCGCCTCGGCCCCATGACGCGGCGGGTCGATCTCGATCAGGACCGGGTCGTCGCCCTGGTCCTGCGCCTGTCGGGGCCGGCGATCCTGGGCATCTCGGCCCATGCCCTGCAGATGCTGGTCAACGCGTGGTTTGTGGCCGATCTCGGTGCGGCGGCGATCGCCACCATCGCGATCGCCTATCCGGTGACGCTGCTGGTGGCGGCGCTGGGCTACGGGGCCGGGATCGCGGCGGCCTCGCAGGTCGCCCGGGCGCTCGGGGCCGGCGACCGCGACCGGGCCGGCGCGGCGGCCGCCCTGGGCTTCTGGCTCGCCCTGCCGGCCGGGCTCGCGGTGACGGCCGCGATCCTCCTCGACACGCCGTTCTGGCTCGGGCTCCTCGGGGCGGACGCGGCGCTCGCCGCCGCGGCGGCGCCCTATACGGCGCTCGCCACAATTGGCACGGCCCTGATGCTGGTGATGATCGTCGGCGGCTTCGTCGTGCGGGCCCAGGGCCATGCCCGGCTCAGCGGTGCCGTCATGGTCGGCAGCTTCGGCCTCAACATCCTGCTCGACGGGGTGCTGATCCGCCTCTGCGGCCTCGGCACCGCGGGGGCCGGCTGGGCGGCGATCGGCGCGCAGCTCGCGGGGGTGGCGGCCTACGGCCTGCACTTCGCCCGGGCGCGGGGCCCGGACCGGATCCGGTTCCGCTTTCCCGCCGGCCCGGCCGGGCGCGGCCTCCGGGCCGAGGCCCTGCGGCTCGCCGTGCCGGTCACCGGCTCCAGCCTGCTCGCGGCCTTCGCCATGGCGTTGTTCGTGGAAGCCGCTGCCCCCTACGGCGCCGCCGCGGTCGCCGCCCAGGGCCTTGCCCTCCGCCTGACCCTGGTGGCCGCCCTGCCGCTGCTCGGCATGATGGCCGGCGCCCAGGCGGTGCTCGGCCACGCCGCCGGTGCCGGCCGCCGGGACCGGCTGCACCGCGCCTTCGGCTTCGTGACCGCCGCCGCCCTCGCCTACGGGCTCGTCGTCGGCGGGCTGATGGCGGCCCTGGCCGATCCCCTCGCCGGCCTGTTCGCGCAGGATCCCGGCACCGCCCGGGCGGGTGCCCAGGCGCTCACGGTCTTCGCCCTCGCCTTCGTCCCGGTGGGGTTACAGCTCGCGGCCGCGACCCTGTTCCAGGCGATCGGCGCCCCGCGCCGGGCCGCCGCCGTATCGCTCGCCGCGCAGGGGCTGGCGCTGATCCCGCCGCTCCTGATCCTGCCGCCGCTCTTCGGCTATGCGGGGGTGCTCGCCAGCCGGGTGGCGGCCGAATTCCTGGCCGACGGGCTCGGCTTGGCGCTGATGCTCGCCTGGCTCGCGGCCGCGCGCCGGGCAGGCGGCGCAGCGCCGGTCGAGGGCCGCGAGGCAGTGCAGATGGCCCCGGCGCACGAGGCCGCACACCAGGGCGCGTGAGACCCCGAGCCGCGCCGCGACCTCGATCTGCGGCACCCCCTCGACCCGGTGCAGCCGGAAGGCGGTGCGCACCGGCTCCGGCAGCTCGGCCACCGCTTCCTCCACCTGCCGCAGGGATTCCCGCGAGGCCGTGGCCGCCTCGGGCGTCCCGACCCCGGGATCGGGGGTGTCGGGGGCGGCATCGAGCTCGGTGAAGAGGCGCCGCTCCAGGCTCCGGCGCCGGACCCGGTCGAGGGCAAGGTTGCGCACCATCCGCCCGACATAGGCGCCCGGGGGGGGCTCTTGGGTCTGGGGCGGGTCGGCGATCAGCCGGAGCAGCACGTCCTGCACGACGTCCTCGGCCTGGGCCGGGCAATCGAGGATGCGGCGCGCCATGGCGAGATAGGCGGTGCGCTGGCGCTGGAACGCCGCCGAAATCCCCTCCGCCGGACCGGCGGCTCTCGCGGCGGAGCCTGTCCGCAACGGCCGCCGACCGGACCGGTCGGCCGAACCCGCTGCGGCGTCCCATCGGACGATGCGCGTGTTGTTATCCCTGGCTGACACAATCACGCTCGCGGAGCTTCTACGGATCATCCGGCTATCACGGCCGGCGATCGGTCAACAACGAATATATTCATGAATTGGAATGATTAAAAAGCATGTTTTACGGTCTTCTATCCGATATTTTGACAAATAATATCGTCTTATTCTGTAAAAATACGAACTCATAGTGATAGCCGGCGCCCTGTGCGCGTGCCGATTCAGGCATCCGGCCCGCGGCAGTGCCCGGTCGCCGGTGTATGCTTGAGCTCCCTCGATTCGGATCGCGCGGGGTGCGACCTGTCAGTCCGCACGCGCGGTGGGAGACCCAGCCCTGCGATGCCGTCCTTCGACACGCCCGTTTCGGTCGGCGCCTTCGCCCTGCTGTTCCTCGCCTTCGCGGTGAAGCAGCTCGCGGCGGATTTCCTGCTGCAGACCACCTGGATGGCGCACGGCAAGGACCGAACCTCGGCCTGGATCCTTCCGCTCTGCGCCCATACCGGCCTGCACGGGCTGGGGACGCTGCTGATCGTCCTGCCGGTCCGGCCGGCCCTGTGGTGGCTGGCGCTGGTGGATTTCGCCGTTCACACGGTCATCGACCGCGGCAAGGGCCTGATCAGTCAGCGCACGCAGTTCCCGGTCGCCGACGCCCGGTTCTGGTGGCTGATCGGCCTCGACCAGTTCCTCCACCAAGCGACCCATATCGGGCTGGCGGCGATCCTGGCGGCGGCCTGACCGGGGGGACTTTTCGGGACCGGGCCTGATCGGCTTCGGGGCGCGGTGGCTGCTCGCGACCCAAGCCTGTCACTTAACAGTCAGAGGCATCATCCCGTAAACGGACGCTACCAGTTGCACGCTGACGCCAGCGGCCTTCTCTGGAGCGCTGCCATGACCGCGGTCGGATACGACCAGGCACGGTGCTCGCAGACCGGGGGATATACCGTTTTCCTCAGCAAGCGACGGCTTGCGATAGGGCACGGTGGCGATAATCCCGCGGACTCAGCCCGTAGCGCTCCTTGAAGCGGCGGGAGAAATGGGACGGGCTGGCGAAGCCGCAGCCATACGCTAGGCTGCCGAGCTGCATGTGGAGGTATCCGGGATCGGCTAAGCGTTGAGCTGCCGCCGCCAGCCGGCGCTCCCAGATCCAATCCGAGATGTGCCGGCCGCGCTCGTGGAACAGCTCCTGAAGCCGCCGCAGGGACACGCCGACCACGCAGGCGAGCTGCGGTGGATCGAGTGCCTGGTCGTGAAGGTTCGCCTCGACGTAGGCTTTGGCGCGCTGGACGACGAGAGAGCCGTGCACCGGCCGGGGCACCTCCCGGGCGATGCGCTCTGCGAGGCTGGCAACGACGAGATCCATCCCCACCCCAACCATGCGCTCGGCGACTTCCGGCGACATCCGATCCCCTTGAGCCAACAGGTCCATCAAGAACGAGCGGGCCAGGGCGGCGACAGGTTGGTGGCCCTCGACGGTCAGGCTGGCGAAGAGCCGGGCCGGGCCTAGCGCGTTCTCTATCCGCGCCCGTGGGATCGCGATGGACAGAACTTCGCTGTACCCGTCGTGCTCAACCGTCCACGGCGTGTTCGTATCGCGGATCGCGAAATCGCCGGCTCCGTCCGTGCTCGATCTGTCGTTCTGCTCCGCCTTCACGGTGCCGGTCAGCACCATGCTCATGAAGAGATGGTCAGGCTTGTGATTTTCGTGTCGAAGCGTTTTGGATGTCGTCGAGGATCTGAGATTTTTCAGTGCGAATTTGGTGAAATCAATTCCACCCATACTCGCCCCATCGATTGTGGCGTCAAATTGAGCCTCGACAAGGGATATTTGCTCTATTGGAACGGCACGATCCTCGCAGACCTCGCGCCAGCGCCTAAATCGGTCTTTTGGCGGTACTCCGTCGGTTGAGAAGATGGTCTTCATTGCGTCTGATATATATCCGCAATAGCCCATTTTCCGCAATGTGAATTATGAAGTGTATTAATTCATACCTTTGACTATCGCCTAAAAATACGAGCTGCAGAAATGTAATGTGACATCAAAATACCTTTCGCGAGAGCCCGTCCCAGTCCCGCCGCGAAAACCCGCGCGCGTGCCGGAAACCGAAACCGGAACGCCGCTCAGTGCAGCTCGACCTCGAGCAGCCGGTTGGTGTCGGTGAGCTTGCCGGCCAGTTCCAGGATCAGGAAGCGCTGGACCAGCAGCGCAAGGTCGGGGCGCTCGCGCTCCATGCGGGCGAGGCCGTCGCGGTCGATGCCCACGACCCGGCACGGGCTCTCGGCCACGGCCGTGGCGGTCCGCTGGCCGCCCTGCACCAGCGCAACCTCGCCGATCACCGTGCCCGCCGTGGTGGTGCGCAGGCGCATATGGGGGCGCCCCGGCACTGCAATCTCCACCGAGACCACGCCCTGTTCGAGGAAATACAGGGCGTCGGCCGCCTCGCCCTGGCGCATCAGCACCGCGCCGGCCTCCAGCGTGCGAACGGTCACGTAGGGCGCGAGGGCGCCGGGCTCGATCTCTCGGCCCAGCTGGTCCGACAGGTGCCGGGCGAACGATATGGTCGCGTCGGCCCCCGGGACCCCTGCCTCCGCCAGCAGCGTCGCCTCCGCGTCCCGGAGGGCCTCGTCGAGGGTCGGCAGAACGCGGATCCGCGGCCCGGCGGTGAGGCCGTTGCGCGTGACTTGCCGGAGCATCGTCGGCCCGGGATGGGCCATAAGCACGTCGAAGCCCCGCGCCTCGGCGAGCTGCCCGATCTTGCGGAACGCCACGAGGGCCGAGCTGTCGAGGCCGACGCAGTCGCGGAAGTCCAGGATGAGCACGCGCAGGGACCCCGCCTCCGCGGCGACCCGCCGGTAGATCGCCCGGCCGTTGAGGAAGAACAGGAAGCCCTGCAGCGTGTAGATCCGCGTGCGGGTCCCGGCCTCGCGCAGGAGGAGGGCGGTATCGGGCGCGCGGATGATGCTGCTGCGCCGCTCCGCCCCGGACAGCGCCCGGCGAATGGTCGGGATCTGGGCGTACTGAACCGCGAAGATCAGCATCGCCAGCAGGATGCCGGTGAGGAAGCCCACCGTGGCTCCGAACAGGGCGGTCGCCGTGCACACGGCCATCGCCACCGCGACTTCCCAGGGCAGCAGGGTCCGATGGGCGCGCGAGAGATTCGTCAGGTGCCCCAGCGCGATGGCGATCAGGGCCCCGCCGGCCAGCGGGCGCGGCAGCAGGCCGAGGGCATGCGCGCCGAACGCCAGCAGGGCGGCCATGACGGCGAGGGTCAGCCAGCGGCCGAGCCAGTGGCCGCCGCCGATGGTGTGCAGGTGCAGCGTCGAGGTCCGGTCAAAACCCATCACCGGGCTGCCGAACAGGCTGCCGAGGACGTTCGTCCAGCCCGAGGCGACGAAGACCCGGTCGATGTCGAACTCACGCCGCAGGTCCAGCTCGACGCTGACGACGTAGAGGATCTGGATGACGACCGCGACCAGGATCTCGGTGGCGATCTTCGGCAGGACCGGCAGGAGCAGGGCCGGATCGAGGGCCGGCAGGCTGCCGATCACCGGGGCCCGGAGCAGCGGGCCCGGGGGCAGCGGGTCGATCAGCCATCCGGCCGCCTGCGCGGCGGCGGCGTCGAGGCCCTGCGCGGACAATCCGAGATGCACCAGTGCGAAGCTGGCGATGACGATTGCCGGGAAGGTGCTCCAGTGTGGAAATCGCCGGGGCAGGTAGAAGGCGCAGACGCCGATCCCGAGGGTCAGGGCGATGCGCCCGAGCGTGCCGGGATCGACCGGGACCGGGTTCGGCACCGCCGGATCGAAGCTGCCCAGCACGGCCGCGATGGCGTCGTCGATATGGGCGCCGATCTGCACGCCGCTGCGCAGGAGCAGCAGGCCGACGCCGGCGAGGAAGCCGGTCAGGATCGGGTAGGGCAGGAGCTGGGCCACCAGCGAGGCCCGCAGGGTGCCGAGCAGGACGAAGACGAGCCCGGTCAGCCCGGTCGCCACGCCGCAGGCGAGCAGGACGACCTGGACGATGGCGTCCGGATCGGTCACGCCCGCCGCGCGCAGCTGCCCGGCGATCGCGGCCGCGATCGCCGCCTGCACGATGGCCGCCGCCCCGAAGAAGGACAGCGAGATCACCACGTCCCGCTTGAGCGCCGCGAAGACGAGGCCGCCCAGGAGGTAGGCCGCGAGCATCGCCGCCACCCCGGCGGTGCGGCTCTCGGCGAGCGGACCCGAGAAGATGAGCTGCGAGAACACGATGAGATCGAGCACGATCATCATCGTGGCCACGCAGGCCCCCAGGACCGTCCGCGACAGGCGCGCCGAGGCCGCACGCATATCGCTGCCGGTGGAGGTCATCTCGGTGGTCGTCATCGGCGCAGGATCCGGGTCTACGAAGCTCCGACGGGCCAGGACGACAGATCTTGCGCGTCGCGCGGGACCCATGGAATCGGGCTTGTCTGAACTAGCGCCTCGCCATGGCGGCCGCACGCTTAAAATTTCGTGATGATTGCGGGATAAAACTAGAATTTGTGGTTCCGGCCACAATGATAAATCTGAAGGCGATGCAGAAAAATCGATCTCGACCTGGGATATGGATCGATGATCGCGCCAGAATTTGAGATTCGGATATCAATAAATCTCAAATCATACATATTGCTTTCGGATCGGCGGGCGGGGCAGGATTTCGGGCTCGCAATCTGCGACGCCCGCTCACACGGTGCATCTCCCTCCCTTGCGGGAAGGGGCCAGGGGTGGGGGTGGTTCAGGATCGGGCGTGACGGTGCCTTCTGCGCCGCCCCCAGCTCCAGCTCCTCCCCGCAAGGGGAGGAGAGCGTCACGGATTGCGACGTGTGAACATCGCGGCCCGCACGGGCGAGGCGCCCTGAACCGGCCGCCCGGAGTCGCGGGTGGAGCGACGGCTCAGCGCGCTTCGCTGACGCGCTTCGTCGCCCGCTGCTCCTTCTTGTAGGCGGTGATGGCCGCCGAGCAGCCGGCGGAGAGGTTCTTCATGTTGGCCTTGAAGCAGGCCTCGACCTCCGGTCCGCCCGGCGCGTAGGCGCTGCAATAATCCATGTAGTCGCCGGTGCAATGTTGCTTGAGCGCTTCCCGGGCGGGCGATTGTTCGGCGAAGGCCGCCATGGGGCTGAAGATGGAGCCGAGGCAGAGGCCGATGGCCAGCAGGGCCGTCTTGGTCGAAGTCATGGACATCCTTCACGCGTCCAGGCCGCACGACCGTGTCGCGCGGCGATGGGCGGGTCGGATGAACGCCAAGGATGGCCTCACCATGACATCCGGGTGACGCGAATGCAGATCAGCCATGCCCGATACTGGAGGGCATGGCTGAACTTCCGGGTCAATGCGCTCCGACGCGCTGAGCCGGGACGAGATCGTTGGCGATGATCTCGCCGAACGGGCCGTCGTTGCGGGCATTGGTGGCCGGGCGGCCCGTGGTGGCGCGCAAGGGCAGTTTCGGGAAGACCAGCTCGGCGAAGCGGTAGGCCTCCTCCAGGTGCGGGTAGCCCGAGAGGATGAAGCGGTCGATCCCGAGATCGATATACTCCTTCATCCGGTCGGCCACCTGATCGGCTGAGCCGACCAGCGCCGTCCCGGCCCCGCCGCGCACGAGGCCGACGCCGGCCCAGAGATTCGGCGAGACCACGAGCTTGTCGCGGCTGCCCCCGTGGAGCGCCATCATCCGGCTCTGGCCGACGGAATCCTGCCGCTTCAGGGTCTCCTGCGCCTTGGCGATGGTGGCGTCGTCGAGCTTGGAGATCAGGGTCTCGGCCGCCTCCCAGGCTTGCGCCTCCGTCTCCCGGGCGATCACGTGCAGGCGGATGCCGTAGGAGAAGGTTTTTCCGCGCGCCTCGGCGGCCTGACGGGCGGTGGCGATCTTCTCCGCGACCTGCGCCGGCGGCTCGCCCCAGGTGAGGTAGACGTCGCAATGCTCGGCCGCCACCGCGATGCCGGGCGCCGACGAACCGCCGAAATAGAGCGGCGGATAGGGCTTCTGCACCGGCGGGTAGATCAGCCGGCCGTTCTCGGCGCGCAGGTGCTGCCCCGCGAAGGTTACGGTCTCGCCCGCGAGCAGGCCGCGCCAGATCGTCAGGAACTCGTCGGTGACGGCGTAGCGCTCGTCGTGGGACAGGAACACGCCGTCGCCCGCGAGCTCCACCGGGTCGCCGCCGGTGACGACGTTGATCAGCAGGCGCCCGTCCGAGATCCGGTCCAGCGTCGAGGTCATGCGGGCCGCAGCAGACGGCTCCATCAGGCCCGGCCGGACCGCCACGAGGAAGCGCAGCTGCTTGGTCAGCGGCGCCAGCGCCGAGGCGACGATCCAGGAATCCTCGCAGGAGCGCCCGGTCGGCAGCAGCACGCCGTAATAGCCGAGGTCGTCCGCGCCCTGCGCGATCTGTCGGAGATAGCTGAGCGAGACCTCCCGGGCCCCCTCCTGGGCGCCGAGATAGCGGCCGTCGCCGTGGGTCGGCAGGAACCAGAGGACGTCGGCGCGCCCGTCCGTGGTCGGTGTGGTCATCGAGAAACTCCGTCGGGTTCAGGCGGCCTTGGGCGCGCCGAGCAGGTGATCGAGAATACGGCCTTCGAGGCGCGCGAGATCCGGGTCCCCGCGCCGGCGCGGGCGCGGCACGTCGACCCGCAGGTCGAGGGCGATGCGACCCGCCTCGACCACGAGGATCCGGTCGGCCAGAGCCACCGCCTCGGCGACATCGTGGGTCACGAGCAGCGCCGTGAAGCCCTGCGCCAGCCAGATCCGCTCGATCAGGTCCTGCATGTCGATGCGGGTCAGGGCGTCCAGCGCCCCGAGCGGCTCGTCGAGGGCGAGCAGGCCCGGCCGGCTCACCAGCGCCCGGGCGAGGGCCACGCGCTGGCGCTGCCCGCCCGAGAGGGTCGCGGGCCACTGCCCGGCCTTGTCGGAGAGCCCGACTTCGGCGAGCGCCGCGCGCGCCCGCTCCCGACGCTCGGCCCGGCTGCCCTGGCCCGATAGGCCGACGGCGACGTTGTCGACGACCCGCGCCCAGGGCAGGAGGCGCGGCTCCTGGAACATGATCCGCCGCGGCGGCTCGGAGCGGCGGGGGCTGCCGGCCGTCCCGTCCAGATCGATCCGGCCGCCGGTGGGGGCCTCCAGCCCGAGGATCAGGCGCAGCAGGGTGCTCTTGCCGCAACCGGAGCGGCCCACCACCGCGGTGAACCCGCCGGCCGGCAGGAACAGGTTCAGGCCTTCGATGACCGTATGGCCGTCGAAGCTCTTGTGCAGGTCGCGGACGGTGACGGCGATCCCGTGTTGGCCCGGCTCGGCGGGGGCACGCGGGCGCGCCGCCGCTCCCGCCTGTCGGGACGCAGTCTCGGCATCGGGGAGCGCTTCGCGGCGGACGGCGTCGAGCAGCATCAGGCGCTCCTGTAGGCGGGGTTCCAGGCGAGGCAGGCGCGCTCGAGCTGGCGGGTCAGGGCGTCGGCGAGCTTGCCCAGCGCGGCGTAGATCAGGATCGCCAGCACCACGACGTCGACCAGCATGAACTCGCGGGCCTGCATGGCCATGTAGCCGAGCCCGGACGAGGCCGAGATCGTCTCGGCGACGATCAGTGTCAGCCACATGATGCCGAGCGCGTAGCGCAGGCCCACGAAGATCGACGGCAGGGCGCCGGGCAGCACCACCCGGGCGAACAGCTCCGTCCGGGACATGCCGTAGACCCGGCCCATCTCGACGAGGCCCGGATCCACCGAGCGGATCCCGTGCAGGGTGTTGGCGTAGATCGGGAAGAACACGCCCAGCGCCACGAGGAACAGCTTGGCCTCCTCGCCGATGCCGAACCACAGGATCACCAGGGGGATCAGCGACAGGTGGGGGACGTTGCGCACCATCTGCACCGAGGTGTCGGTCAGCCGCTCCGACAGGCGCGACAACCCGTTGGCGAGGCCGAGCGCGAAGCCGATGCCGCCGCCGACGACGAAGCCCGCCAGCGCCCGCAGGGTGCTGACGCCGAGATTGGTCCAGAGTTCCCCGGTCCGCCCGGCCTCCCAGCCGGCCCGGGCCACATCGAGGGGCGCCGGCATGAACCGGTTCGACACGAGGCCGGCCGAGACCGCCGCCTGCCAGCCGAGGAGGATCGCGGCCGGCAGCAGCCACGGGACCGCTGTATCACGCAGGCGTTCGCGCTTGGAGGCGGGCATCAGCGGTTGGCTCCCTGGGCCTCGGCCCGGCGCTCGGGCGGCGTCCAGACCGCGTCGGCGACCCGGATCGGCTTCGGCAGGAGGCCGAGGCCGTGGAAGGCGTCGGCGACCTTCTGCTGGTCGGCGATCACCGTCGCGTCGAGGGGCGCGACGCCGTAGGATAGACGGCCGAGCGCGACGCTCAGGATCGGGGCGGGGATGCCCACCGAGGGGGCGAGTTCCGCCGCCACGGATTCGGCATGGCCCGCGGCCCAGGCATCGACCGCGCCGATCGCCTGCAGCACCGCCGAGACCACCTCCGGGCTCGCATCCGTGAAGCCGCGCCGGGACAGATAGAATTGGCGGTTGGGCGCGATCCCCTGCCCATCCGCGAGGACCCGGGCGCCGGTGGAGCGCTCGGCGGCGGCCTGGAACGGGTCCCAGATCGCCCAGGCATCGACCGACCCGCGCACGAAGGCGGCGTTGGCGTCGGCCGGCGCCAGGAAGGCGAGCTTCACCGCGTCGTAGGGCACCCCCGCCTGCTCCAGCGCGCGCACCAGCAGGTAATGGACGTTCGAGCCCTTGTTGAGGGCGATGGTCTTGCCGCGCAGGTCGGCGAGGCTGCGGATCGGGCTGTCCTTCGGCACCAGGATCGCCTCGCCCCTCGGGGCCGGCGGCTCGGCGGCGACGTAGCGCAGCTCCGCGCTCGCGGCCTGGGCGAAGATCGGCGGGGCCTCGCCGGCCGAGCCGAAATCCACCGCGCCGGCATTGAGCGCCTCCATCAGCGGCGGCCCGGACGGGAATTCCGACCACGACACCGTGACGCCCAGCGGCTGAAGCGCCGTCTCCAGGGTGCCGCGGCCCTTCAGCAGCACGAGGGAGCCGTATTTCTGATAGCCGATCCGGATGCTGCCGGCGGCGCGCGCGGGGCGCAGCAGCGCGGCCGCCGCGAGGCCGAGCCCGGCCGACAGGAGCAGGCGGCGGTTCGGGGCGAGGCCGGGGCTGTGCGGCAGAGCCAGAGTGCGGGGCGTTCGGTCGGTCATGGCGTGCGTGCCGTCAGTCTCAGCCGTTGCGGGCGGGGGCCGCCCAGACCGCGTCGGCGATCCGGATCGGTTTCGGGATCAGCTTCAGGGCGTGGAAGCGGTCGGCGACCTGCTGCTGCGCGGCGACCACGCGGTCGCTCATCGGGCCGATCACGTAATCGGTCCGGTCCACCGCCCGGCGGGTCGCGGCGAGCGGCACGCCGGTCCCCTGCGACAGGAGCGCGGCCACCGCACCGCGGTTCTGCGTGCACCACGTCGCCACCTCGCCGAGGGCGTCGATGGTGGCGGCGACCACGGGGCCCCGGCTGTTCGCGAAGGGCCGGCTCGCCAGGAAGAAGTTGGTCTGCGGGGCGATCTCGGTGGCGGAGGCCAGGACGCGCACCCCCTCCCCCGCCTCCGCGATGGCGAAATACGGGTCCCAGATCGTCCAGGCATCGATGCTGCCCCGGGCGAAGGCCGCCGCCGCATCCGCGGGGGCCAGGGTCACCGGCTCGATATCGGCATAGGTCAGACCCGCCTTCTCCAGGGCCGCGATGGTCAGATTGTGGGCGCTCGACGCCTTGGCGAAGGCGACGCGCTTGCCCTTGAGCTCGGCGAGGCTGCGGATCCCCGAGCCCTTCGGCAGCAGGATCCCGGCGCCGGACCCGCCCGCCTCCTGGGCGGCCGCGTAGACGAGGTTGGACCGCGCGGCCTGCGCGAAGATCGGCGGCGCGTCGCCGGTCTGCCCGAAATCGATCCCGTCGAGTGACAGGGCTTCGAGCAGCGGCGGTCCGAACGAGAACTCGATCCAGCGCACCGTGTGGCCGAGGGGCTCCAGCCGGCGCTCAATGATCCCCTGCTGCTTGGCGACCACCAGGATGCCGTTCTTCTGGTAGCCGATCCGGAACACCCCCGGCTCGGCCGCCCGGGCATTCCGGGACGCTGCGAGGCCCGCGGGCAGGGCCGCCAGGGCGGTGAGCAGGGCGCGTCGGTCGAGCATCGCGGGGTTCACTCGGCGGCTGCGAGGGCGACCGGGGCGGCGTCTCGGGCTGCGCGGTGGCCCAGCAGCGCGGCGAGCTGCCCGCCCGCCTCCGCGGCCCGAGCCTGCACGCCGGCCTCGGTCAGGACGCCGCCGGTGAAATCCGCGTCCGAGGCGTAGACCGCGGTGGGGATCTGGAGCGCGCCAAAGAAGCCGAAGAGCGGCCGGAAGGCGTGCTCCACCACGAGGGCGTGGCGCGCGCCGCCGCCCGTCGCCACGATGGCCACCGGCTTGCCGGCCAGCGCCCCCGGATCGACGAGGTCGAACAGATGCTTGAACAGGCCGGTATAGGCGCCCTTGTAGACCGGCGAGCCGACCACCAGCCCGTCCGCCGCCTCGATCGCGTCGAGCACCGACCGGGCGGCCGGTGTAAGCTGATCGCGGGTCCAGGCGGCGCCGAGGCCGGGGCCGGCATCGACGAAGTCCAGGATGCGGGCATCGAGGGCGGCCTGCGCGCTGGCCTCGCCCAGCACCGCATCGACCAGCGCGCGGGTCTTGGACGGCCGCTGCACGTTTGCACTCAGCCCGACGAGTCTCGGTCGTGTCATTCTCGGGTGCCTTGCTCAGGTGCCTTGATCGGGAGCCCTGCGGTGGGCGGGCTGACGCGACCTCCCGCATCGGGACGCGACGGCGCCGCCGCCGGGCATCCGGACGGAGCGCTAGAATTGATGGCCGTCCCGCCGCAGGTCAATGAAACGCTTTTCCCTATTGCCGCGACAGAGAAAAATATTCTCCCTGTTATCGACCTGCGGTGGTGAAGTTTTATCTCGCGATAGACACGAATTTTTCGGGGTGAATCGACGGAGCGCCCCCCGATATGATCGGGCGTGCCGGTCAGATCTACCGCCCGCTCCAAAGAGAGTGCGATCTTCCAGGGCGAGCCGATCCAGGGAAAACAATGTCTTTTGGATTCGTGTGCGCGCCGCGGCCGGCGCACACCGCACCCGGCCGGGTCGTCCGAGCCCGGATCGAGTTGGCCGAACCGTCCGGGTACCCCGGCCAGTGGCGCGTTCCGGGCCGCGTCATCCGGGCTGTCCCGCCCGAGCCGAAACCGAATGCGTTGCGTTCGAGTCTGTCTGCAAGGCCTTGTTCCAACACGCTTTCCTCTGCCGAACCGGTGCCCGTTGCACCGGACAGCCGACCGGCATCCCGAACCGTAATCTGGCCATCGGCATTGACTTCCAGATTATAGCTGTTCTAATTCGTAACAGAGCGGCACGGAGCCGATCTTCACCAGGAGATACGCGACATGGCCAACGCCCATTGCGAGAGCTGCAAGTTCTTCGACGAGCACACCGGCAACGGCGCGGCGCCTCAGGCCGATGCCGGCCTGTGCCGGTTCAACCCGCCGGTCAGCCAGCCGGAGCCGGAGTCCAAGGGCCTGTGGCCGGTGGTTTCCACCAGCGACTGGTGCGGCCACTTCACCGCCGAGATGCATGCGGCCGAGTAAGGCCTGCAAAATCCTCCGCGTCCCGGAGCGTGTTTGACGGGAACACCCGTCTTGGTTTCGAAAGGTCGAGACCTTTCGCGGGTCCAGGGCGGAGCCCTGGGGAACGTCTCAGAGCCATGCAGCTCGGGGCTCTGCCCTGAGAGCCCGCCAAAGGGCCCAGCCCTTTGGAAGCCCGGATCGGGCAGGCTCACAGCGAGGGTCGGATGATATCGGGGTCAGCCGTCGCGGCTGGCCCTTTTTCGTCGACGATCGCAGATCGAAGATCCCCGAAAGCGACAGGGCCGCGTGGACGATCCGCGCGGCCCTGTCGTTCGTCGGTCCGCGAGCCGGCCGGGGCCAGCTCGCTTGCAGGGGGGCTCAGAGGCTCCCGGGGCCCTTGGCGAAGCCCGCCAGGGTGAACAGATCCACCGACAGCTTTGCGCCGACCACGAAGGCGTCGGGAACCCGCTTGGGCTGAGCGAAGTAGCGCTCCTGCAACTGCGGGGTGATGACGTATTGCAGGTTCGGCATCAGGCGGATCGCCGGGGTCAGCTGGATGCCGTAGTTCAGCTCCAGGATGGTCTGCGACGAGGAGACGCCGCCGTAGCCCAGGCCGACCTTGGCGCGCGCCGCCCGGAGGTTGGCGGTCCCCAGCGGCGAGAAGTGCTCCCACGAGAAGCCGAAGCCGATCGTGTCGTAGGGCCGGCCCGCGAAGGTGCCGGTGAGGACGGCGCCGCCGTTCAGGAAGTAATCCTCAAACTGCCGCCCGCCGGTCCCGGCGAGGAAGGCCCCGAACAGGGTCAGGCCCTGCACGCCGGTCGGATCCGGACGCCACACCATCTGGTCGAACCGGGCGTAGATCGCCGACCGGCCGAACCGGGTCAGCGGATCGAGGCCGCTGAGGAGGTAGGAACTCCGCCGGACGTCCTGCACCGGATCCGTGTAGTCCGACTGATCGATGATCGCGCCGATGCCGTAGTTGCGCGGCAGCGGGTCGTTGCCGAAATTGGTCGAGTATCCGACCTCAACCGGCACCACGACGCCGGTGGCGCCACGGGTCGACCAGTCGATCCCGTTCTGGTTGTCCTGCTGATCGCGCGGATTCACCTCGTAGACGCCGGCATGCACGAACACCTTGTCGGTGACCCAGGCCTTGGCGTGGGCACCCCAGGTGGCGATCGGCCACCACGTGATGTTCGTCATCTTGAACGCGCCCTTCGGTGCGCCGCAGATGCCGTTGTTCTGGAAGTTGCAGTAGAACGGCGAGGCCAGGAAGTTCGGGTTGGCCAGGACGCGGCCGAACTCGATGTCGAGGCGGTTGTCGAACAGCTTCTGCTCGTAGGACAGCGCCGTGAGGTGCGCGGTCTGACCGCCGCCCCAGATCTCCTGCACGCTGGTCGTGTTGCCGATGTAGTCCTGCGACAGGCTGCGGCCGTGGCGCTGGGTCACGATGGCGTGCACCGAGCCGCCATCGACCCCGGCGAGGCGGCCGAGATCGGCGTCGAGGCCGAAGAACACCTGGCCGGCATAATCGGAGCCCTGGCGCCGGCCGCCGGACGGGTTGGTGGCGAACTCGCCCGTGTAGTTCAGGATTGCGGTGACCCCGTGCCCGAGGTCGACGGTGCCGGGTGGCAGCGACGGCGGGGCCGCGGCGGTGCCCTCCGCGATGCCCGAGGCCGCCGCGCTGCTGGGGCCCGCGAAGCTCCGGCCCTCACGGATCGTTCGCCGCCGGGCGCGGTTCGCTTTATAACGCGCCTTCTGCGCCGGGCTCGCCTTCGGACCCGGATTGACCAGGGTCGGCCCCCCGTCCGGCGGTGCTGCCGGGTCCTGGGCTGCAGCTGTGCCGACGCCAGCCGTCATCGTTGCGGCGCACAGCGCGAACGCTGCCCACCGAGTCTGCTTCCTTGCCATTGTGACTCCCCCTTAACCGCGCGGCCTTGTCGGGCTCTGTCGCGTTCGTGTTCCGCAGGGGGCCTCCCCGGTCAGTCCGTGAAGGCCTCCACACTGCGGCGCTCGCCGCGCAGGAAAGCGTCGGCGGCGTGGATCAGTGGATTGAGGTCGACGTCGCTGGTGCCGGAGAGGACCAGGGCGGCGAATCGGTCGTAGAGGCCGCGATACTCGGCCTCGGGCGGCAGCGTCTGGTCGCGACCGTCGAGGGTTAGGACCGCGCCGCCCTTGGACAGGACCAGGGTCCCGTCCTCGGTTTCGACGCGGATGTCCCAGGTCTGCGGACCGGTCTGGCGCCAGTCGAACGTGGCGTGGATCGGGGTGCCGGCGGCGTCGGTGAAGCGCAGGTCGGCGGCGATCGGCGCCTGCCGGTTCTCCGGAACCTCCAGGGTCGCGCCGGTCAGGAAGAAGGGCGGCAGGATGTGGGTCGCGATCGACAGGGCGTTGATCCCCGGATCGAACACCCCCATCCCGCCGGCTTCCCAGATCCAGTCCTGGCCCGGATGCCAGTGCCGCACGTCCTCCATCCAGGCGATCGACACCGACCGGATCCGGCGCGTGGACAGCCAGCTGCGCGCGGGCTCGACCCCGGGCGCGAACCGGGAATGCCAGCTCGCGAACAGGCTCACCCCCCGCCGGCGCGCCGCCTCGGCGAGGAGCCCGACCTCGGCCAAGGTCGCCCCTGGGGGCTTCTCCAGGAAGACGTGCAGCCCCGCCTCGATCGCCGCCAGGGCGGCCTCGAACCGCGCCTGCGGCGGCTGGCACAGGGCAACCGCCTGGAGATCGCCCTGCCCTGCGATCATCTCGGACAGCGTCCGGTAATTGGGCACCCCCTCGTATCCGCCCTGACGGCTCGCCACGGCCACCAGGGTGTAGTCCGGCGAGGCGCCGATCACCGGCAGATGCTGGTCCCGGGCGATCTTGCCGACGCCCACCAGCCCGATGCGGATCGGATCCGTCATCTCAGAGCCCCCGCACGGCGATGCCGGCGGCCGAGGCGACCGCCAGGGGATCGCGCAGGAGACGCGTGAAGGCGGTGGCGCGGTCCGCCAGGACAGACACATCGTCGCCCACCACGAGCACCGCGCTTGTCCGCTCGATCACGCCATGGATGCCCCGCTGCGGATTCGGACTCAGGATTTGTAGGAGCGATCGTGCCATCGTGTTTTCCCCCATGGGCGGCCTCTGCGGGCCGTCCCGATGCGCGGCCGATGCGAGCCGCGCGGCGGCCCGTCAGCGGCCGGATTGCGGTTCGAGGACGCCGTCGATCCGGCGCGCGAGATGCCAGGGATTGTCCGGGCGCAGGGATGGCGGCAGCAGCGCCTCGGGCAGGTCCTGGTAGCAGACCGGGCGCAGGAACCGCTCGATCGCCAGGGTGCCGACCGAGGTGGTGCGGCCGTCCGAGGTCGCCGGGAACGGGCCGCCATGCACCATCGCGTGGCACACCTCCACGCCGGTCGGCCAGCCGTTGGCGAGGACGCGGCCGGCCTTGCGCGCCAGCAGCGGCACCAGAGCGGCGGCCAGCGGCTCGTCCTCCGGATCGAGGTGCAACGTCGCGGTGAGCTGCCCCCCGAGGGACCCGATCACCCGGGTGATCTCCGCCGCGTCGACGGCCGCCACCAGGATCCCCGCGGGGCCGAACATCTCCTCGGTCAGCGACGGGTCGGCCAGCAGGTGGCGCGCCTCCGTGCGCAGCAGCGCGGCAGGGGCGCCCCCCGGCCCGGCCTTCTCGCCGCGGGCGGCGACCGTCACCCCCGGGCGCTCGGCCATCGCGGCGACGGCGCCCGCGAACCGGGCGCGGATATCGGCCGTCAGCATCGTGTGCGGCGCGCTCTCGCGGATCGCCGCCCCGGCGGCCTCCGCGAAGGCCTCGAGCTCGGGACCGGCGATCCCGATCAGCAGGCCCGGATTGGTGCAGAACTGCCCCGCCCCCAGCGTGAGCGACTGCACGAAGCCCGCCGCCAGGGCCGCACCCCTGGCCCGCAGGGCGGCGGGCAGGAGCAGGACGGGATTGACCGCGCTCATCTCGGCATAGACCGGGATCGGCTCGGGCCGGGCGGCCGCCACCCGCATCAGCGCCAGCCCGCCCCCGCGGGAGCCAGTGAAGCCCACGGCCTTGATCCGCGGATCCGCCACCAGAGCGGTGCCCAGCGCGTTCGACGGCCCCGGCAGGTAGGAGAACACCCCCGCATGCAGGCCGCTCGCCGCCACCGCGGACCGTACGGCCCGGGCCACCAGCTCCCCGGTCCCGGGATGGGCCGGATGACCCTTCACCACCACCGGGCAGCCCGCCGCGAGCGCGGAGGCGGTGTCGCCCCCCGCCACCGAGAAGGCGAGCGGGAAATTCGACGCCCCGAACACCGCCACCGGGCCGAGGGCGACATGGCGCCGGCGCAGGTCCGGCCGGGGCAGCGGCTGGCGCTTGTGCTGCGCCGGATCGATCGTCGCCTCCACCCAGTCGCCCGAACGGACGAGATTCGCGAACAGGCGCAACTGCCCGATCGTGCGGCCGCGCTCGCCCTCCAGGCGTGCCTGCGGCAGCCCGGTCTCGGCCATCGCCCGCTCGATCAGCGCCGGGCCGAGATCGGCGATGGCCGCGGCCGCCGCTTCGAGGAAGTCCGCCCGTGTCCCGGGATCGGTCTCCGAGAAGCTCGGGAACGCCGCCTCCGCCAGCGCGCAGGCGGCCTCGACCTCCCCGGCGCCCGCTGACGCGAAGGCCGGATCCAGGGCCGCGCCGGTCGCCGCATCGACGGCCCGGAACGTCTCCGACGTGGTCACGTCCGCCTCGCCGATCAGGGCGGTGCCGCGGATTGCCGCATTGCCGTGAGGTTGTTTACTCATACAAATGAGTTAGATCGTTTCGATCTGAGCCGCAAGCGCTTCATCCATATCGCTTATGGGTGTTGGCGCTTGCGCTCATACAACTTCCGGGTACGATCTTCGGATCCTGGCCCGTCCCGTGGCTCGGACTGGAGGTCGTGGGTGAGACAGGATCGCGGACACGAGGATATCCGGCTCCCGCTTGCGTCAGGCTCGCGTCGCATCCACGGCTCGGTGGCGCGCGACCTCGGGGTGGCGATCCTGGGGGGGCGCTACATGCCGGGCGACGTGCTGCCCGGGGAAATCGAATTCTCGGAGCAACTCAAGGTTTCCCGCACGGCCTATCGGGAGGCGATTCGGATCCTGAGCGCCAAGGGCCTCGTGGAGAGTCGCCCGCGCACCGGGACGCGGGTGAGCCAGCGCAGCCGCTGGAATCTGCTCGATCCGGACATCCTGGCCTGGACCTTCGAATCGGAGCCGAGCGAGACGTTCATCCGCGATCTGTTCGAGCTGCGGATGATCGTGGAGCCGGCCGCGGCGGCGCTCGCGGCCGAGCGGCGCTCGGGCCTCGATCTCGCCCGGATGGGCCATGCGCTGGAGGAGATGGGCCGCCACGGCCTCAGCACGGATGACGGCCGGGCCGCCGATCAGGCCTTCCACACCGCGATCCTGGAGGCCGCCCGCAACGGTCCGCTGATCGCCCTGTCGAGCTCCATCGCGGCGGCCGTCACGTGGACGACGATCTTCAAGCACCGCCGCCAGAGCATGCCCCGGGACCCGATGCCCGATCACCGCGCCCTCTACGAGGCGATCGTGGCGGGCGATCCGGAGGCCGCCCGCCGGACCATGACCGAACTGGTCCGTCTCGCCCTGGCCGACACAGAACTGGCGCTGCGGCCTTAAGAGTCCGGGATCCCAAAGGGCGAGCCCTTTGGCGGGGCAATCGGGGCAGAGCCCCGATATCGGGCTTCGCCCGAGCCCATCAGGGTTCCACCCTGAACCCGCGAAAGGTCCCGACCTTTCGAATCCGATCAGTGGTTGTCGCGCGGCAGGCCGCTGGTCTGCGCGATGCGCTGGAAGCGCTCGGCGCCCTCCAGGATCGCGCCCGTGTGCATCTGCCCCACCGTGGCGCGCTGCATCGCCTGCCAGGGCGTCTGCGAGGCCGGATAGGCGTAGCCGCCCGCCTCCTCCAGGGCCTTCCGGCGGCGCTCCAGCTCGTCCGCATCGACCAGCATGTCGGCGGTCCCCCGGCGCAGGTCGACCCGCACCCGGTCACCGGTGCGCAGCAGCGCGAGGCCGCCGCCGGCCGCCGCCTCCGGCGAGGCGTTGAGGATCGACGGCGAGGCCGAGGTGCCGGATTGCCGCCCGTCGCCGAGGCAGGGCAGCGCGTGCACGCCGGCTTTGATCAGGTCGGCCGGCGGGCGCATGTTCACCACTTCGGCCGCGCCGGGATAGCCCACCGGCCCGGCGCCGCGCATCACCAGCAGGGTCTCGTCGGTGATGCCGAGGCTCGGGTCGTCGATCCGGTGGTGGTAATCCTCCGGCCCGTCGAACACCACGACCGGGCCCTCGAAGGCATCCGGATCCTCGGGGTTCGACAGGTAGCGGTTGCGGAACTCCTCGCCGATCACGCTGGTCTTCATCACCGCGGCCTCGAACAGGTTGCCGCGCAGCACCAGGAAGCCGGCCGCCTCCTTCAGCGGCTTGTCGATTGGCCGGATCACGTCCTCGTCCTCGATCGTCGCGCCCCGGCAATTGTCGCCGATCGTGCGGCCGTTCACCGTCAGCGCGCCCTCGCGAATCAGGCCGCGGCTCATGAGCTGCGCCACCACGGCGGGCAGGCTGCCGGCGCGGTAGTAATCCTCGCCGAGATAGGCGCCGGCCGGCTGCAGGTTGACGAGCAGCGGCACGTCGAGCCCGTAGGTCTGCCAGTCGGTGATGTCGAGCTCGACGCCCATGTGCCGGGCGATCGCCGCGAGGTGGATCGGCGCGTTGGTCGAGCCGCCGATCGCCGAGTTGACCACGATGGCGTTGAGGAAGGCGTCGCGGGTCAGGATCTCGGAGGGCTTCAGGTCCTCCGCCACCATCTCCACGATGCGCTTGCCGGTCTGGTAGGCGACCTCCTGCCGGTCGCGGTAGGGGGCCGGGATCGCCGCCGAGCCGGGCAGCATCATACCCAGGGCCTCCGCCAGCGTGTTCATCGTGGTGGCCGTGCCCATCGTGTTGCAGAAGCCGGTCGAGGGCGCCGACGAGGTCACGAGCTTGATGAAGCCGTCATGGTCGATCTCGCCCGCCGCCAGCATCTCGCGGGCCTTCCAGACGATCGTGCCCGAGCCCGTGCGCTGGCCCTTGAACCAGCCGTTGAGCATCGGCCCGACCGAGAGGGCGATGGCCGGGATGTTCACGGTGGCGGCCGCCATCAGGCAGGCCGGGGTGGTCTTGTCGCAGCCCGTGGTCAGCACCACGCCGTCGAGCGGGTAGCCGTAGAGCAGCTCCACGAGGCCGAGATAGGCGAGGTTCCGGTCGAGCCCCGCGGTCGGCCGCTTGCCGGTCTCCTGGATCGGGTGGACCGGGAATTCGAGCACGATGCCGCCGGCCTCGCGGATGCCCTCGCGGATCCGCTCCGCCAGGACGAGGTGGTGGCGGTTGCACGGTGACAGGTCGGACCCCGTCTGGGCGATGCCGATGATCGGCTTGCCCGAGCGCAGCTCCTCCAGGCTGAGGCCGAAATTCAGATAGCGCTCCAGATAGAGCGCCGTCATGTCGATATTGTCGGGGTTGTCGAACCACGCGCGGGAGCGCAGCGGGCGAGCGGTCTTGGGATCGGTCATCGGTGTGTCCGGGGGGCTGGGCTGGTCGAGAAGCGGTAGGTGATCACGTTCCGGTAGGTCTGGCCGGGATCGAGCCGGGCCGAGCCGAAGGCCGGCTGGTTGGGCGTGTCGGGAAAGAGTTCCGGCTCCAGCGCGAAGGCGTCCGACTGCCGGTAGGCAAGGCCGGATTTACCCACCGCGGTCGCATCGAGGAAGTTGCCCGCGTAAAACTGCACCCCCGGCTGGTTGCTGGCAATCTCCAGTATTCGGCCCGATTCCGGATCCTCGACCCGCGCCAGGAGGTGCGGCTCGGCCGTGGGCGCGTCGGTCACGACCCAATTGTGGTCGTAGCCGCGCCCGCGCACGATCTGCGCGTCCCTTCCGTCGCGGATGCGCGCGCCGATCCGGGTGGGCGTGCGGAAGTCGAAGGGCGTGCCCGCCACCGGCCGGTGCTCCCCGGTCGGGATCAGGGTGGCGTCGACTGGCGTGTAGCGCTCGGCCGGGATGGTCAGGACGTGATCGAGGATCGAGCGGCCGGAGCCCTCGCCCGCGAGGTTGAAGAAGCTGTGGTTGGTCAGGTTGACGAGGGTCGGCCGGTCGGTGGTCGCCTCGTAGGTGATCGTCAGCGTGTCGGTGTCGTCCAGCCGGTAGGTGGCGGTCGCCGTCAGCGTGCCGGGAAAGCCCTCCTCGCCGTCCGGGCTGACGTAGCGCAGGCTCACCGACGGGGCCGCGCCGCCCTTCACCCCGGTGATCGTCCAGAGCCGCTTGTCGAAGCCGACGGTGCCGCCGTGCAGGGTGTTCGGGCCGTCATTGGTGGCGAGCCGGTAGGTCTGCCCGTCGAGGGTGAAGCGGCCCGCGCGGATGCGGTTGGCGTAACGGCCGACGCTCACGCCGAAGCGGTTGGGCTTGGCGAGGTAGGCCGCGAGGTCGGTGTAGCCGAGCACCACGTCGGCCGTCTTGCCGGCGCGGTCCGGCACGTCGAGGGTCCGCAGGAGCGCCCCCCAGGACAGGATGCGGGCCGTGACCCCCTTCCCGTTGGTCAGCGTCACCTCCTCGACGGTGCGGCCGTCCGGAAGGGTGCCGAACGTCGTGCGGGCCGGCTGGGCCGCCAGGGTCACCGCGGGCATCGCCGCACAGGCGCAGAGCGCCACCATTGCCAAACCACGCATCCGTCCTCCCGTCGAGCGTCCTCAGCGCGCCGCTCCTGCGCCCGAGGGCGGTCGCGGTTGACGTCTCAGAATACGCTATATACTCAGACAATTGAAATCGACAACACGGTGCCTCGGCAGGGCGGCACGATCGGAGAGGAAAGGCTCGATGGCAGCACCAATCGCGAGCGTCGGACCGGCCGCGGCCCGGACGGCCGCGAACGCCGCGCAGGATCAGGCCAGCTACCGCCCGGCCCTGTCGCTGCTCGCCAGCCTGTTCTTCATGTGGGGCTTCATCACGGTGATCAACAACACGCTGCTGCCGCACCTGCGCAGCGTGTTCGACCTCGACTACACCCAGACCACGCTGATCGAGTCGGTCTGGTTCATCGCGTATTTCGTGGCCTCGATCCCCGCGGCGAAGCTGATCGCGCGGGTCGGCTACCAGCGCGCCCTGGTGATCGGCCTCGGCATCATGGCGGCCGGCACCTTCGGGATGGTGCTGGCCTCCCGTGAGGTCTCCTACGCGATCACGCTGACGGCCCTGTTCGTGATCGCGAGCGGCATCACCCTGCTGCAGGTCGCCGCCAACCCCTACGTGGCGGTGGTCGGCCCGGCCGAGAGCGCCCCGGCGCGGCTCAACCTCGTGCAGGCGTTCAACTCGCTGGGCACCACCCTGGCGCCGCTGTTCGGCGGCTACCTGATCCTCGGCCGCTCCACCTCGGGCAACGCCGCGGCGGGCACCGTCCTGACCCAGGCCGAGCGGCTGGCCGACGCGCAGTCGGTGCAACTGCCCTACCTGATCGTGGCGGCGGTGCTGATCGGGCTCGCCGTGGTGATCGCCCGGTTCCCGCTGCCGGCCATCGGCGGCGCGGCGAGCGCGGCGCCCGCCAAGGCCGGGCGTGCGGGCGGGTCGCTCTGGCGCCACCGCAACCTCGTCTTCGGCGTGCCGGCGATCTTCATCTACCTGATCGCCGAGATCGGGGTGTCGAACCTGTTCATCAGCTTCGTGTCGCAGCCCGAGATCGGCGACCTGACCCACACCCAGGCCGCGCGCTACCTGTTCCTGCTCTGGGGCGGGATGATGATCGGCCGCTTCGTCGGCAGCTACCTGATGCAGAGCCGGCCGGCCGAGGCCGTGCTGGCCGGGGCGGCGATCGGCGCCTGCGCGGTGATGCTGGTGGCGGCCTTCGCCACCGGATCCCTGGCGCTATGGGCGCTGATCTCGGTCGGGCTGTTCCACGCGATCATGTTTCCGACGATCTTCACCCTCGGCATCCGCGGCCTCGGGCCGCTCACCGAGAAGGGGGCAGGGCTGCTGATCATGGCGATCGCGGGCGGCTCCCTGGTGGTGGTGCAGGGCTGGGCGGCGGACCGGTTCGGGCTGCAGCACTCCTTCCTGATCACCGCGGCCTGCGAACTCTACGTGCTGTTCTACGCCGCCTGGGGCTGCCGGGCCCCGCAATCGGCCTGACCGGAAGGCGAAGCCATGGAAGCAGGGATCCACATCGTCGCCCGCCCGGGACGCGACCGGCTCGGCGAGGGCCCGATCTGGGTGCCGGAGCGGGACACGCTGTTCTGGGTCGACATCGAGGCCCCGGCGCTCAACTGGCTCGACCTCGCCAGCGGAAAGACCGGCCGGCGGCCCTTCCCGGAGCCGTTGGGCTGGATCATCCCCCGCGCCGGCCGGCGGGACTTCATCGTCGGGCTCAAGAGCGGCTTCGCGACCTATGACTTCGAGGCCGACCGCATCGTGCCGATCGGCGATCCGGAGCCCGACTATCCCGACAACCGCCTGAACGACGCCAAGGTCGATAGCGCCGGCCGGATCTGGGCCGGGAGCATGCACCAGGCCGAGACCGCGGTCTCGGGCTCCCTGCACCGGCTCGACCCGGACCTGACCTGGCAGCGGATGGACGGCGCATACGGGGTCGCCAACGGCCCGACCTTCAGCCTCGACGGCCGGATCATCTATCACAGCGACAGCGCCGCCCGGACGGTCTACGCCTTCGACCTCGCCGCGGACGGGACGCTCTCGGGCAAGCGGCCGTTCCTGCGCTTCCCGGACGATTGGGGCTGGCCCGACGGCATGACCACGGATGCGGAGGGCTGCCTCTGGATCGCCCATTGGGGCGGTGGCCGGATCAGCCGCGTGGATCCAGAGGGGCGCCTGATGCGGGCGGTCCCCCTCCCCGCCCCCAACATCACGAGCTGCGCCTTCGCGGGCGAAGGCCTGAACCGCCTGTTCGTCACCTCGGCCTCGCGCGGCGCCGAGGGCGTGCCGGAGGCCGGGGCGTTGTTCGAACTCGATGTCGGCGTGGTCGGGCTGCCGCCGCGGGCCTTCGGGGGCTGAAACCCCGTTCGTCCTCCTTCGGTCTCGTGCGCCATCATCGTGAGCGCAGCAGATATATACTCGGTGGAATATCTGCTTCTGAAAATTGAATATCCTACACTGAGAATGCCGAAGATCTTAAAATGAACGTCATGTCTGAGATATCGGGCTATTCCTAAGGAGCCGGATGCAACCCGCTGCGGCAGCCCTGATCGTTGCTGCATCCGTCAATCTCACCCTGCCATCGGCAGCACGCGCGGAAGCGACGCCGCCTTACCGCGCAAAACGCCTGTTGCTCGGTTGCTGGACCCACACCGCGGCGCACATCTCACAGCAAGGCTTTCACGGTTCCACCGCGCGTTGCTTCCAGGAGGGGCGTGCGATCGGCGGCGTCTTTTTTGAGAGCAGCGGCCATGGAGGCGACGTCTGCGAGCGCTGGCGCATCGATGCTCAGCGCGTGGTGATCTGGGACTATGGCGATCGGCGACAGGGCTGCCTCTACGCCCTGTCGAGGATCGGCGCACATTGACCCTGCGCGACTGCCCAGCCGCAGGGGAATGGCGGCGCAGCGATGGGCTCGGTCGGCGAAGCTGGCCGTGCCGAAGCCGATGAGACCGCAACAGGGGCCATAGCGGGTCGCAGACAGCTCCAGACCGGCCCAAGCTGCATCGAGACCGGACCCTGTATACGCTGTACCGAGGCGGTGGGCCGTCCCAGTGCCTTCTAAAAATCCTCCCGGGGCGTCACCCCGCTAGAGACGTGCAGTCCGAGCACGATGTTGAGCGCACCATCCAGGTGCGCGCGGTGCTGTCGCCCCTCCTCCACCGCCTGCCGCATCGGCGGCAAAGCTCGGCGCGGTTGGATTATTGGACAGGATCCTCATCGCCGCCGTCGCCGACCGAAGAGGGTCTTTTGACTATTTTCTCCGCAAAAGAGCCGATCTGTGCATTTGAAGTCTAGCAAGAAGAAGCCGTCAAATCTGCTTGCGAGCAGTCGGCCTTGCGCGTGTCGAGGACGGCTTTCGGCCGCGTCGAGAGGAGACGGATTGTCCGGCAGAGATTTTTCACTTTCGATCGGGAAGTGCCAGCTTTTTTCATGAGCTTGGCATTAAAGCCCCGTTTTTGGCCGCATGAATGCGGAATTTAACCTGCGTTGTTTCAGCGGGAACGGATTCCTGATCTACATAGCTTAAAGTCTTTGCAGGGGAATTTCACGCCTCGTGCCGGAATCCGTGCTTATTACCGGTGGTGCCGGCTTCATCGGACGCCATCTCTCCGCCGAGCTGCTGCGCCGTGGCTTCCATGTCCGGGTGCTCGACAGCCTGATCGAACAGGTCCACGGCAAAGGCGGTCACACGGGCGGCGCCGAGGCCCTGCCCCCGGAGGTCGAGTTCCAGCACGGTGATGTCCGCGACGGGGAGGCGGTGGCCCGCGCGCTCGGCGGCATCGACCGGGTCGTGCACCTCGCCGCCGAGGTCGGCGTCGGCCAGAGCATGTACGCGGTCGAGCGCTACGTCTCGGTCAACGATTGCGGCACGGCGGTGCTGTTCCAGCAGCTGATCGAGGCCCCGGTGAAGCGGGTGGTGGTGGCCTCCTCGATGAGCATCTACGGCGAGGGGCTGTACCGCACCGCCGATGGCGGGACCGCCGAGGAGGTGGTCCGCCGCCCGCGCCGGCCCGGCGAGCCCTGGGACCCCCTCGACGCCCACGGCCAGCCGATGCGGCCGATCCCGACGCCGGAGACCAAGCGCCCGGCGCTCGCCTCGGTCTACGCGCTCACCAAGTACATGCAGGAGCGCCTGACGCTGACGCTCGCCCCCGCCTACGGGATGGAGGGCGTGGCGCTGCGCCTGTGGAACGCCTACGGGCCGGGCCAGGCGCTCTCGAACCCCTATACCGGCGTGCTGGCGATCTTCGCGGCCCGCCTCCACAACGGCCAGCCGCCGATGATCTTCGAGGACGGCGAGCAGCGGCGCGACTTCGTCCACGTGGAAGACGTCGCCCAGGCCTTCGCGCTGGCCCTGGAGCACCCGGCCGCGGCCGGGCAGGTCTACAATGTCGGCAGCGGCGAGGACCGCACGGTCAGCGCGGTCGCCCGGCTGCTCGCCCACGCCATGGGCCGCGAGGCGATCGCGCCGGAGGTGACCGGCCAGGCGCGGCTCGGCGACATCCGCCACTGCATCGCCGATATCGGCAAGATCCGGCGGGAACTCGGCTATGCGCCGCGCCGCGATTTTGCCGAGGGGCTCGCCGAACTCGCCGCCTGGGTGGCCGAGCAGCAGGCCATCGACCGGGTCGCGGAGGCCCGGCGCGAGCTCGAAGCGCGCGGGCTCGTCGCGTGAGCGGGCGGCCGATCCTCGTCACGGGCGGCGCCGGGTTCATCGGCGCCAACCTGTCGGACAGCCTCGCGGCCGACGGCCACGCCGTGATCGTCTACGACGCCCTGTCGCGTCCGGGCGTGGCCGCCAATCTCGACTGGCTGCGCCGCCGCCACGGCAGCCGGATCACCCCGGTCGTCGCCGACATCCGGGACGCCGAGGAGCTCGCCCGGGCGGTGGCGGAGGCGGGCGCGGTGTTCCACTTCGCCGCCCAGGTCGCGGTGACGACGAGCCTCGTGGCGCCCTGGGCCGACATGGAGATCAACCTCCTTGGCACCGTGACCCTGCTGGAGGCCCTGCGCGCCCTGAACCGGCCGGTGCCGCTCCTCTACGCCTCGACCAACAAGGTCTATGGCGACCTGCCCGACATCGCCTTGGAGGCGGTCGACGACGCCTACCGGCCGGTCGATCCCGCCCTGCGGGCGCGGGGCATCGGCGAGGCGCGGCCGCTCGATTTCCACACGCCCTACGGCTGCTCCAAGGGCGCGGCGGACCAGTATGTCCTCGACTATGCCCGCAGCTTCGGCCTCCCGGCGGCAGTGATGCGGATGAGCTGTATCTATGGCCCCCGCCAGAGGGGCAACGAGGATCAGGGCTGGGTCGCCCATTTCCTGATCCGGGCGCTCGCGGGCGAGCCGGTCACGCTCTACGGCGACGGCCGGCAGGTGCGCGACATCCTGCACGTGCGCGACGTGGTGGCGGTCTACCGGGCGGCGCTCGCCCGGATCGACGCGGCGGCGGGCCGCGCCTTCAACATCGGCGGTGGCCCCGGCAACGCGGTGAGCCTGCTGCAGCTCCTCGACCATGTCGGCGCCCTGCTGAGACGCCCGGTGGCGCGCAGCGTCGAGGACTGGCGGCCGGGGGACCAGCGCTACTACGTCTCCGACACGCGCCGGGCCGTCGAGACCTTCGGGCTCGCGCCCTTCCTGGACTGGCGCGACGGCGTCGCCGACCTCGCCGCCTGGCTCGCCGCCGAACGCGCCCAGCCGGACGCCGCGCCGATCGCGGGAGCGGCCGCATGAGGGTCGCGCTCGTCAACCCGCCCTGGGACTATCGCAACAGCATCTATTTCGGCTGCCGGGAGCCGCACCTGCCGCTCGAACTCGGCTACTCCGCCGCGCTTCTGGCCGCCACGGGCCACGAGACCCTGCTGGTCGACGCGCATCTGGAAGGCCTCACCGCAGAAGTTGCCGCCGACCGGGTCGCGGCCTTCGCGCCGGCCATGACCGTGATGGCGACCGCCCCCACCTACCTGTTCTGGCGCTGCGCCCCGCCGGAGCTGCGGGTGCCCCGCCTGTTCCTCGACACCCTGGCGGGCCGGGGCGGCATCACCGTGGCGGTCGGCCCCCACGGCTCCGCGACGCCGCGGCCGGTCCTCGACAAGCTCGGCTGCGCCATCGTGGTGCGCGGCGAGTGCGAGGAGGTGGTTGCCCACCTCGCCGGCCTGCCCGACCTGCGCCCGGAGACCCTGCGGAGCGTGCCCGCCCTCGCCTTCCGCGACGGCGAGACCGCCCTCGTGACCGGCCCGCCCCATGCCGGCCGCTTCACCGACCTGCCGGCCCTGCGCTGGCCGGATGCCTGGATCACCCGGCACCGGCACCACCATCACCGGTTCGACGCCGCGCCGGACGGCCCGGGCGCCGAGGTCGAGGCCTCGCGCGGCTGCCCCTACACCTGCTCGTTCTGCGCCAAGATCGACTTTCGCGATGCCTATCGGCGGCGGGATCTCGATCTCGTCCTCGACGAGATCGACGGGCTGATCGCGCAGGGCGTCACCTACGTCTACTTCGTCGACGAGATCTTTCTGCCGCAGAAGCCGCTGCTGGAGGCGCTGGTCGCGCGCAACCTCCGCTTCGGGATCCAGACCCGGATCGACCTGTGGAAGCCCGACCTGCTCGACCTCCTCGGGGCGGCGGGCTGCGTCTCGATCGAGGCCGGGATCGAGAGCCTGACGGAGGAGGGCCGCGCCGCCCTCAACAAACGGTGCCGCGCCTCGACCGACGACCTCGCCGAGCGCCTGATCCACGCCCGCCGCTCGGTGCCTTTCGTGCAGGCGAACCTGATCGCGGTCGCGGGCGACGACCCCGACCTCGTGGCCGCGTGGCGCGACCGGCTGCGCGGCCAGGGCGTCTGGGCGAACGATCCGGTGCCGCTCTATCCCTATCCGAGTTCCCCCGATTACCGCCGCCTCTGGGGCCTGCCCGACGACCGGGCCTGGGAGCGGGCGCATGCCCACTATCTCGGCCAGTTCACGCAGTTCAGCGACATCCAGGACGAGCGCCCCCTGCCGCTGCCCGAGCTGGAGGCCGCATGCGGGTGCCGCTGACCCCGTCCCGGACCTCGGCGCCGCACGTCCTGATGAGCGCGGATGCGGTGGGCGGCGTCTGGCCCTACAGCCTCGACCTCGCGGTCGGGCTAGTCGGCCGGGGCCTGACGGTGACGGTGGCGATCCTCGGGCCCGCACCCTCTGACGCACGGATCGCGGCGGCCGAGGCGGCCACCGGCGCGCGCATCGTGGTCACCGGCCTGCCCCTCGACTGGACCGCCGGGACGCCCGAGGCCGTGCTGGGCGCCGCCCGGGCACTCGCGGCGATGGCCGGCGAGATCGGAGCGGATCTCGTCCATCTGCACAGCCCCGCCCTGGCGCAGGCCGATTACCCCATGCCGGTGGCGGCCGTCTGCCATTCCTGCGTGGCGACGTGGTGGGATGCGGTCGAGACCGGCTCCCTGCCCCCCGATCTCGCGTGGCGCCACGACCTCACCGTGCGGGGCTGCCGCGCCGCCGACGCCCTGCTGGCGCCCACCGGGGCGCATGCGCTCGCCACCGCCCGGGTCTGCGGCCTCGCGCAGCCGCCTGTGGTGGTCCGCAACGGGCGCGGCCTCAGCGGTCTGCCGCCCCGGGCTCTGGCACCGCATGCCTTCACGGCCGGCCGCCTCTGGGACCGGGCCAAGAACGCCGCCGCCCTCGACCGCCTCGCCGGCCGCCTCTCGGTGCCGCTGCGCGCCGCCGGCGCGGTGGAGGGCCCGAACGGCGCCCGGGTCGAGACCCGCCACCTGCAATGGCTCGGGCGGCTCGACGAGACGAGCATCGCCGCCGAACTCGCCGGCCGGCCGGTCTTCGTCTCGCTCGCCCGCTACGAGCCCTTCGGCCTCGCCGTGCTGGAGGCCGCCGCTGCGGGCTGTGCCCTGGTGCTCTCGGACATCCCGAGTTTTCGCGAATTGTGGGACGGAGTTGCCGCCTTCGTGGACCCGGACGACGAGGGCGAAGCCGCCGAGGCCGTGCAGGGGCTTCTCTACGATCCCGCCCGGCGGGAGGCCGCCGGCAAGGCCGCTGCCCTGCGCGCCGCCCGCTACGGCGTCGATGCGATGACCGAGGGTGTGCTCGGGGTCCTGGGCGGTCTCCTCGCCAGGGCACCGGCCCGGCTCGACGGAGCCGCCGCATGAGGATCGCCTATTTCACCCACTCTCTCGCCTCGTGCTGGAACCACGGCAACGCGCATTTCCTGCGCGGCGTCCTGCGCGAGCTGATGGCAAGCGGCCACGCCGTCACCGCCTACGAGCCCGAGGGAGCCTGGAGCCTCGAGAACCTCCTGCGCGATCACGGCGAGGCCGGGCTCGATGCCTACCGGGCGGCCTATCCGGAGCTTGCCTCCACGCGCTACGCGGCAATCGACGCGGTGGTCGAGCGCGTGGCGGACAGCGACCTCGTGCTGGTCCACGAATGGAGCGATCCGACCCTGGTGGCCGCCTTCGGCCGGGCCCGGCGGCGCGGGGCGCGCTACACCCTCCTGTTCCACGACACGCACCACCGGGCGGTGAGCGCCCCGGAGGAGATGGCCCGGTTCGATCTCTCGGGCTACGACGGCGTGCTGGCCTTCGGCGAGACCCTGGCGGCCGTCTACCGGGCGCAAGGCTGGGGCCGCCGCGCCTTCGTCTGGCACGAGGCGGCGGATACGCGGCTGTTCTGGCCGCCTGCGGAGGAGGGCCCCCGTGCCGGCCTGATCTGGATCGGCAATTGGGGCGACGACGAGCGCAGCGCCGAGCTCGAAACCTATCTGTTCCGCCCCGCCGCCGAGGTCGGCCTGCCGCTCGACATCTACGGCGTCCGCTACCCCGCGGCGGCGCTGGCGACCCTGAAGCATTACGGCGCCCGCTATCACGGCTGGGCGGCGAACGCCGCCGCGCCGGGCCTGTTCGCCCGCCACCTCGCCACGGTCCACGTGCCCCGGCGCTTCTACGTCGAGCGCCTGCCCGGCATCCCGACGATCCGCGTGTTCGAGGCTCTGGCCTGCGGCATCCCCCTGGTCTGCGCCCCCTGGGACGATGCCGAGGGTCTGTTCCGACCGGGACAGGACTATCGTGTGGCCCGCACCGGCGCCGAGATGGAGAGCCATCTGCGCGCCCTCCAGGCCGATCCCGATCTGCGCCACGCGCTCGCGGCCTCCGGCCTCGCCACCATCCGGGCGCGGCACACCTGCGCGCACCGGGCCGAGGAGCTTCTGACCATCGCCGCGAGCCTGCGGGCGCCCGCCACCCTGGAGGCCACCGCATGAGAATCGCCTTCTACGGCTCCTCCCTGCTGTCCTCCTACTGGAACGGCGCCGCCACCTATTACCGGGGCCTACTCTACGCTCTGGCGCAGCACGGCCACACGATCACCTTCTACGAGCCCGACGCCTTCGACCGGCAGCAGCACCGGGACATCGAGCCGCCGCCCTACGCGGCGGTCACGGTCTACCCGGCGACCATCGAGGCGGCCCGTGCGGTCATCGCCGAGGCCGCTGAGGCCGACGTGGTGGTGAAGGCGAGCGGCGTCGGCGTGTTCGACGACGAGTTGCTCCACGGCATCATCGCGGCCTCCCGGCCCGAGGCGGTGCGGATCTTCTGGGACGTGGATGCCCCGGCGACGCTCGCCGAAATGCGCGCCGACCCCGACCACGCGCTCCGCCGCGCCCTGCCGGATCTCGACCTCGTTCTGACCTATGGCGGCGGCCCGCCGGTGGTCTCGGCCTACGCGGGTTTCGGCGCCCGGGCCTGCATCCCGATCTACAACGCGCTCGATCCGGACACCCATTATCCGGTGCCGCCGGAGCCGCGCTTTGCCGCCGATCTCGCCTTCCTGGGCAACCGCCTGCCGGACCGCGAGGCGCGGGTCGAAAAGTTCTTCCTCGCGGCGGCGGCGCGCCTGCCGGAGCGGCGCTTCCTGATCGGCGGCAACGGCTGGGAGAGCCGCGGCCTGCCGCTCAACGTCCGGCATCTTGGCCACGTCTATACGCGCGAGCACAACGCCTTCAACACGACGCCGCTGGCCGTCCTGAACATTGCCCGCGACAGCATGGCGGCGGTGGGCTTCTCCCCCGCCACCCGGGTGTTCGAGGCGGCCGGCGCCGGCGCCTGCCTGATCACCGACGCCTGGGAGGGCCTCGGCCTGTTCCTCGACGAAGGCACCGAGGTGCTGGTCGCCCGGGACGGGCGCGACGTCGCCGACCATGTCGCCGCCCTCACCCCGGAGCGCGCCCGCGCCATCGGCGAGGCCGCCCGCCGTCGGATCGTGGCCGAGCACACCTATGGGCGCCGGGCCGTGGCGGTTGACGCGATCCTGCGGGCGGAGGCGGCCCGCAAGGCGGACGCGAACCAGCGGAGCGTCGCGTGAGTGCCGCGCCGCTCCGCCTCGTCGTCTTGGGGCTCAGCCTGTCCTCCTCCTGGGGGAACGGCCACGCGACCACCTACCGGGCGCTGCTCAAGGCCTTCGCGGCCCGCGGCCACGCCGTGCTGTTCCTGGAGCGCGACGTGCCCTGGTACGCCGCCCACCGCGACCTGCCGGATCCCGATTTCTGCGACCTCGCCCTCTACGCCGATCTCGACGGGCTCGACGGCCACCGCGCCGCGATCGCCGGGGCGGATGCCGTGATCGTCGGCTCCTACGTGCCCGAGGGCATCGCGGTGGGCGCCCGGGTGCGCGACTGGGCGCGGGGCGTCACGGCCTTCTACGACATCGACACGCCGGTCACCCTGGCGGCCCTGGAGGCCGGCACCTGCGCATATCTCGCGGCCGAGCAGATCGCCGATTACGACCTCTACCTGTCCTTCACGGGCGGGCCGACCCTGCGGCGCCTGGAGCTGGATTACGGGGCGCCCGCGGCCCGCGCCCTCTACTGCTCGGTCGATCCCGAGGCCTACCCGGCCCTCGACCGCCCGGCCCGCTACGACCTCTCCTACCTCGGGACCTACAGCCCCGACCGGCAGCCCGCGCTGGAGCGCCTGCTGATCGAGCCGGCCCGCCGCGCGCCCGATCTTCGCTTCGCGGTGGCCGGCCCGCAATACCCGGCCGGGATCAACTGGCCCGCCAACGTGGCGCGGATTGAGCACCTGCCCCCCGACCGGCACCCCGATTTCTACGCGGCGAGCCGCTACACCCTGAACGTCACCCGGGCCGACATGGTCCGGGCCGGCTGGAGCCCGAGCGTGCGCCTGTTCGAGGCGGGCGCCTGCGGCACGCCGGTCCTCTCCGACGCCTGGGACGGGCTCGACACGCTGCTCGTGCCGGGGCGCGAGATCCTGTTGCCCGACGGTCCGGACGCCGTGCTCGCCATCCTGCGCGGGCCGTCCGAGGCGGAGCGGCGGCGGCTTGGCATGGCCGCGCAGGCGGCGATTCTCGCGCGGCACACGGCCGCTGCCCGCGCCGCGGAGCTTGAGCGCTATCTCGATGAGGTGCGCGCCCCCGCGCCCGACCTCGCGGTCATCGGTCAATAAGGCACTCGGGAGAATGATGGTGGGAACCAGAAGCGGTGTCCGAGTCCTCGTCGCCGGCGGCGCCGGCTTCATCGGGTCGCATCTGATCGATGCGCTCCTCGCCGACGGAGCCCGGGTCACCTGCCTCGACAGCCTGCTGACCGGGAGGCGGGCGAACCTCGCCCACCTCGCCCACGAGCCGCGCTTCGACCTCGTGGAGGCGGACGTGACCGAGCCGCTGCCGCCGCTGCCGCGGTTCGACCGGGTGTTCAACCTCGCCTGCGCGGCCTCTCCGCCGCACTACCAGGCCGATCCGGTCCACACGATGATGACCAGCGTGCTGGGCACCGGCCGGCTCCTGGAACGCGCCCGGGATACGGGCGCCCGCTTCCTCCAGGCCTCGACCAGCGAGGTCTACGGCGATCCGGAGCGGCACCCGCAGCAGGAATCCTACTGGGGCAACGTGAACCCCACGGGGCCGCGGGCCTGCTACGACGAGGGCAAGCGCTCCGCCGAGACCCTGACCTTCGATTTCGAGCGCCAACATGGCCTCGACATCCGCGTCGCCCGGATCTTCAACACCTACGGCCCCCGGATGCGTGCCGATGACGGCCGGGTCGTCTCCAACGTGATCTGCCAGGCGCTCGCGGGCGATGACATCACCATCTACGGCAACGGCGAGCAGACCCGCTCCTTCTGCTACGTCAGCGACTTGGTGGACGGCCTCCTCCGGCTTATGGCGGCCGAGACCCCCCTCGACGGCCCGGTCAATCTCGGCAACCCCCGGGAGATGACCGTCGGCGAACTGGTCGATCTCGTGGTGCGGATGACCGGGACGCCGTCGCGGATCGTGCGCCGGCCGCTGCCCGTGGACGATCCCCAGCGCCGCCGGCCCGACATCACCCGGGCCGAGACTCTGCTGGGCTGGTCGCCCCGGGTACCGCTGGAGGAGGGGCTGGAGGCGACGATCGCGTGGTTCTCCCGCGAGATCGCCCCGCGCCCCGCGCGTCCGGCCATCGAGGAGCACGCCGTTGTCGCCGGCTGATCCACGCCCCGGGCGGCCGAGGCGCTGATGGCCGCCGCCCCCATCCGCGTCGGCCTCGTCGGCATCGGCAACTGCGCGTCGTCCTTCGTGCAGGGGCTGCACCATTACCGCGACGCCGCCCCCGGGGACGCCGTGCCGGGCCTGATGTCGCCGGATCTCGGCGGCTACCGGGTGGGGGATGTCGTGGTGGTCGCGGCCTTCGACGTCAGCGCCGCCAAGGTCGGGCGCGATCTCGCGGACGCGATCCTGGCCGAGCCCAACAACACGCTGGGCTTCGCCGCCGTGCCGGAGACCGGCGTCACGGTCCAACGCGGGCCGACGCTCGACGGGATCGGCCGCTACCTGGAGGGCGTGGTCGTCGAATCCGAGGCCCCGGTGGCCGACGTGGCGGCCGAACTGCGGCGCACCGGCACGCAGGTGCTGGTCTCCTACCTGCCGGTGGGCTCTCAAAGAGCGACCGAGTTCTACGCCGAATGCGCACTCCAGGCCGGCTGCGCCTTCGTGAACTGCATCCCGGTCTTCATCGCGTCGAATCCCGGCTGGGCGGAGCGCTTCGCCGCGAAGGGGCTGCCGATCATCGGTGACGATATCAAGAGCCAGGTCGGCGCCACGATCGTGCACCGGGTGCTGGCCAACCTGATGCGCGAGCGCGGGGTGCGGCTCGACCGGACCTACCAGCTCAATTTCGGCGGCAATGCCGACTTCCTGAACATGCTGGAGCGCGAGCGGCTGGAATCCAAGAAGCTCTCGAAGACCCGGGCGGTGACGAGCCAGCTCGACGCACCGCTGGCGCCCGGCGACGTCCATGTCGGCCCGAGCGACCACGTTCCGTGGCTGACCGACCGGAAATGGGCGCATATCCGGCTGGAGGGCACGGCCTTCGGCGGCGCGCCGCTCGCCATCGAGCTAAAGCTTGAGGTCTGGGATTCGCCGAACTCGGCCGGGATCGTGATCGACGCGGTGCGGTGCGCGCGCCTCGCCCTCGACCGGGGTCTCGGCGGGGCGCTGGAGGGTCCGTCGAGCTACTTCATGAAGTCCCCGCCCCGGCAGTTCACCGACGCGGAGGCGCGGGACCGCACCCTGCGTTTCGTGGCGGGCGAGGGGGTGTGATGCGCGCGCGGCCTCGCGTTTGCTGTGTCCCCGCATGAGGCGGGTCTTCCTCATCCGCCACGGCAGCCATGACCGGCTCGGCCGGATCCTGTGCGGGCGCATGCCGGGCGTCTCCCTGAGCGTGACCGGCCGCGCCGAGGCGGACGCCCTCGCCCGCCGCCTCGCCGGGAGCGAGGCCGGCACCCTGCTGGCGAGCCCGCGCGCGCGCACCGCCGAGACCGCCGCCCCGATCGCCGCCGCCCTCGGGCTGACGGTCGGGACCGAGCCCGGCCTCGACGAGATCGATTTCGGCGCCTGGACCGGCCGGACCTTCGATGCGCTGGCGGACGATCCCCTCTGGAGCGCCTGGAACACCGCCCGCGCCACGGCCCGCCCGCCGGAGGGCGAGAGCATGGTGGAGGCGCAGGCGCGCGTCACCCGCGTCCTCGACCGCTTCACCCAGGACGGCGCCCCCGTCATCCTAGTGAGCCACGGCGACGTGATCCGGGCGGCGCTGCTGGCGATCCTCGGCCTCGGCCTCGACGCCTACGACCGGATCGCGGTCGATCCCGCCGCCTGCAGCGAACTCGCCCTCTGGCCCGGCGGCGGCCGGGTCGTGTCGCTCAACGAACGGATTGCCCCATGAACGCTGCCGAGAACGCCGCTGACCTGCGCCGGCAGGCCGACGCCCTCGGCCCCTGGTTCCACAACATCGACCTGGGCCACGGGGTCTGGACCGCCCCGGACCATTTCCTCGGCGACTACCCGAACGTGAAATGGCGCCGGTTCGCCGACGCGATCCCCGCCGGCCTCACCGGCAAGAGCGTCCTCGATATCGGCTGCAACGGCGGCTTCTATGCCATCGAGATGAAGCGGCGCGGCGCCGCCCGGGTGCTCGGCCTCGATTCCGACGACCGCTACCTCGCCCAGGCCCGCTTCGCCGCAGCCCATCTCGGGCACGACATCGAATTCCGGAACCTGTCCGTCTACGACGTGGGCGCGCTCGGCGAACGGTTCGATGTCGTGCTGTTCATGGGGGTGCTCTACCACCTGCGCCACCCGCTGCTCGCCCTCGACCTGATCCGCGCGCACGTGGCGGACGACCTCCTGGTGTTCCAGTCGATGCTGCGCGGCAGCCGGGCGGTCGAGCCGGTCGCCGCAGATTACGACTTCTGGGACATGGACCAGTTCGAGCGCCCCGGTTACCCGCGGATGCACTTCGTCGAGCATGCTTACGCGCATGACGGGACCAACTGGTGGATCCCCAACCGCGCCGGCATCGAGGCGATGCTGCGGGCGAGCGGGTTCCGGATCGAGGCCCAGCCCGAGGCGGAGGTCTATCTCTGCCGGGCCGCGCCGGTGCCCTATGGGGCGGGGGCTGCATATCCTGCGCGGGCGCAGGTTCACGGACGCGGGGGCGCGCGATGATCGACTCGGTGATGCTCTGGAACGAGCCCAACAACAAGTCGCACTGGGATCCCGAGATCGACCCCGACTGGCTGCTCTTCGCCGAGATGGCCAAGGCGGCGGGCCACGCGATCCGGGACGTCAACCCGCACCTGATCCGCGTGCTCGGCGGCATCTCGCCGATCGATCCGGTCTTCATCCGCAACATGGAGGCCCGGGGCGTCCTCGACGCCGTGGATGCGGTCGCGGTGCACGGCTTCCCCCTCGACTGGAACCTGTGGTCGGTCCACGACTGGCCGGCCAAGCTGGACGAGATCCGTGCCGTGACCGATCTGCCGGTCTGGGTCTCGGAGGTCGGCGTCTCGACCTTCGGGGCCGAGGAGGTTCAGGATTGGGGCCTGCGCCGGACCCTGGAGCTGCTCGCCGGCCGGGCGCCGCGGATCCACTGGTACAGCCTCTACGACCTGCCGCGGGAATGGGAGGCGACCACCCGCCACAAGGAGGCGGAAGGGTCTTCCTACTATCGGCACTTCCACATGGGCCTGCTGCGCCAGGACGGCACCCCGAAGATCGCCCTGGAGAGTTTTGCCCGCCACACGCCGGAGATCGGCCTGTGCCAGTGGTTCCATTTCGAGGATCACCGACTCGACGAGGCGGTGGCCTGGATGAAGCGCCTGGGCGTGCGCTACCTGCGCACCGGCCTGTCCTGGGCGGACAGCTTCCGCCCGGGGGCGCTCGACTGGTTCGACCGGCAGATGGCGGCGCTGCGGGATTTCGACGTCACCGTCACCTTCTGCTTCACCCCGGAACACCGGGGGATCTCGCCCCATCACACCAGCGCGCCGCTGGTCCGGGCCGAGTATGCGGAGTTCTGCGCCGCCATGGTCCAGCGCTACGCGCCGCTTCCGTCCGGATCGGCCCCGTAGAGCGCGCCAAGTGTTCCGCATCGCACGTCATGGTTTCGAAAGGTCGAGACCTTTCGCGGGTCCAGGGCGGAGCCCGGGACTCCGTCAGGGCTTTGCCCTGACAACCCACCAAAGGGCTGAGCCCTTTGGAAACCCGGGATCCCGCGCCGGGGCCTCACCGGTCGCAGGATCGTGCGCCGGCATCACCCGGATGAGGGATGCGCCGCAATCCCACGGCTCCTACGATGGCAGCGTACTCCGAGACGAGATCACCTTCAGCCCGCCCGGCCCGGCCGCGGCGGGCTTCTTGTCGGGCCGCATCCCGGTTTCAGATCTCGATAGGCGAGAATGTCCGCCTATTCGGAAGTATGATCGCGTATCCGTGCGGCTTTATCTCGGATCCGCCTGGTCCTAGACTGGATGAGACGGGCGAAGCGGGTTCCTCCAGGGGCGCCGCCCCGGCCGGAGGGGACATGGGCCAGACGACGATCAAGGACGTCGCGCGGCGGGCCGGCTTCAGCTTCCAGACGGTGTCGCTGGTCCTGAACCACCCCGAGAAGGTCGCCCAGACCACCCGCGCGACCATCGAGGCGGCCATGCGCGACCTCGAGTTCGTGCCGAGCCTCGCGGCCCGCGCGCTGCGCAAGAAGCCGAGCCGCAGCATCGCCTGCGTGTCCTGCTTAGGCGCCGAGACCGCCGACGACGGGGTGGACCCAGCGCCGGAGGCGGATCAGGGCCTCGTCCTGCAGACCTTCGCGCAGGTGACCGACCAGCACGGCTACACGCTGATCCACCGGCGCTGCCGCAGCGACGACCCGGAGAATCGGGCCCGGATCGGAAGCCTCGTGAGCGAGGCCCGGGTCGACGGCCTGGTGGTGTTCGCCGAGCGGCGGGACGATCCGCTGATCGCGCTGCTGCAGGCCAAGCGCGTCCCGTTCGTGGTGTTCGGCCTCGACGTGCCGGGCGCGCATTGCGCCGTGCCGGCCGACCGCGACGCGGTCCACGAGGCCGTCACCTATCTCGTGCGGACCGGCAGCCGCGCGATCGGCTTCCTCGGGGGCGCACGTGCGGCCGGACGGCTCCGGGGCTATCGGGACGCCCTGGCGGAGGCGGGGTTGCCCGTGGACGCGGATCTGGTGGTGGCGTGCGACGGGACCTCCGCGGGCGGCTACCGGGCGACCCTCGCCCTGCTCGACCGCTCGTCCCGCCCGGACGCGATCGTGGCGGCCAACGACCGGGCGGCGTTCGGCGTGCTGAAGGCGCTGCACGACCGGGGCGTGCCGGTTCCCGGGGCGATCCGGGTGGTCGGCTTCGACAACATCGCCCAGGGCGCCTACGCGATCCCGAGCCTGACCTCGATCGCGGTCCCGACCCTCGACATGGTGCGCTTCGCCTTCGCGACGCTGGTGGCGGTGATCGAGGGCACGCACCCGCCGGATGACCTGGCGTGGAAGCTGTTTCCTACCCGCCTCGTCCTGCGGGAGTCCACGGCGGTTCCGGCGCGGCCGTAGGGCCGCCCTACTCCGCGGCGAGCACCGGATCGGCCGCCTCGCCCCCGAACTGGGCGGCGTGCAGGCGGCCATAGGCGCCGCCGGCCGCGAGCAAAGCCGTGTGGCGGCCCGCCTCGACCACACCGCCCGCCCCCAGCACCACGATCCGGTCGGCGTCCCGGATGGTGGCGAGGCGGTGGGCGATCACCAGGGTCGTGCGCCCGCGGGCGAGGTCGGCGAGCGCCCGCTGGATCTCCCGCTCGGTCTCGGTGTCGAGGGCCGAGGTGGCCTCGTCGAGGATCAGGATCGGCGGGTTCTTGAGGAAGACCCGCGCGATGGCGATGCGCTGCTTCTGCCCGCCCGACAGGCGCACCCCGCGCTCGCCCACCACCGTGGCGAGCCCCTCGGGCAGGCTGTCGATCAGCTCGCCGAGCCGGGCGCGTCGGGCCGCCGCCTCGATCTCGGCCTCCGTGGCGTCGAGGCGGCCGTAGGCGATGTTCTCGCGGATCGTGCCGGCGAACAGGAACACGTCCTGCTGCACGATGCCGATCTGGCGGCGCAGGGAGGCCAGCGTGATGGCGCGGATGTCGATCCCGTCGACGGTGATCCGCCCCGCCGCCACCTCGTAGAAGCGCGGCAGCAGGGCGCAGAGCGTGGTCTTGCCGACCCCCGAGGGGCCGACGAACGCCACCGTCTCGCCTGCAGCCACCGTGAGGTCGAGGCCGGAAAAGACCGGGCGGTCCGACCCGTAGCCGAAGCCCACGCCCTCGAAGCGGATGTCGCCGCGTAAGGCCTCCACCGCGCGGGCGCCCGGTTGATCGGTGATGTCGGGTTCGGTGGCGAGCAGTTCCTGGTAGCGGCGGAAGCCCGCGACCCCCTTGGGATACGTCTCGACGACGGCGCCGATCTTCTCCAGCGGCCGGTAGAACACGCCGACCAGCAGCAGGAAGCCCACGAAACCGCCCGGCGTCAGGTCGCCCCGGACCACATAGGCCGCGCCCCCGAGCAGCACCGCGATCTGGACGAGGCGCAGGCCGAGATAGTTGATCGACAGGCCCGCCGCCATCAGCCGGTAGGCCTCGAGCTTGGTGTCCCGGTAGCGGGCGTTGTCGCGGGCGAACAGGGCGCGCTCGTGGGGCTCGTTGGCAAACGCCTGGACGACCCGCATGCCGCCGACATTCTCCTCGATCCGGGCGTTGAAGGCGCCGACCCGGCCGTACTGCGCCTGCCAGTTCCGGGTCATCCGGCCGCCGTAGCGGATCGACACGAAGGCGATCACCGGCAGGATCGCCCCGGTGATCAGCGCCAGCGGCGCGTGGACCATCAGCATCAGCGCGAAGGCGCCCAGCAGCGTCATCACCGCGATGAACAGGTCCTCGGGCCCGTGATGGGCGACCTCGCCGATCTCCTCCAGGTCCTTGGTCACCCGGGCGACGAGGTGACCGGTCTTCTGGCCGTCGTAGAAGCGGAACGAGAGTTTTTGCAGGTGGTCGAAGGCCCGTTCCCGCATCGTGGTCTCGATGTTGATGCCGAGCACGTGGCCCCAGTAGGTCACCACCACCATCAGACCGGCATTGGCGACGTAGACCAGCGCCAGCCCGGCGGCGGCGAGCAGGATCAGGCCCCAATCCTGCCGGGGCAGCAGGGAATCGATGAAGCCCTTCACGGCGACGGGGAAGCCGAGCTCCAGCAGGCCCGACAGGACCGCGCAGCCGAAATCCACCAGGAACAGGGTCCGGTACGGCCGGTAATAGGCGAGGAAGGCCTTCAGCATCGCGGCTCGGATCACGTCTGGGCGGCGCAGGCGGCGGGGCAGAGCGCGCCGCAGGAGGGCACCCCCGGCAGGCGGTGGCGCAGGCAGCAGACCCGCCGCCGGCAGCCCGACGCCCCCGGGCAGAGCGCCTGCGAGAGGGGGCTCGTAGCGCAGGCCGGTCCGGCGCGCCATCCGAGGCAGGCCGCGACGTCGTCACAGGCCGCCCCCTCCCCGTCCCCCCGTGCGCCTTCAAGTTCCCGGGCGACGTAGTCGAGGATCACCGCGGCGTTGCCCCAGAGGATCCGCGGGGCGATGCCGCAGCGGGCGTGGCACAGCTCCACGAACGGGCGCAGATGCCCCTCCACCAGCCCGGCGAGCCCGGGGGCCGGGCAGGCACCGCACCCCGCCGCGGGCAGGCGGAAGCGGCAGGGCCGGCCGGCGCCGTCGCGTTCGAGGCTCAGCGCGTCGAAGGCCAGCGGCAGCGGGCGGCCGAGGCGCACCAGGGCGGTGAGCGCCGGCGTCGCCAGGGCCGCGAAGTAGAACTGGCTCCAGTACGAGACCAGGACGCGCCGGTCGCAAGGGGCGCAGGCGACCTCCGGGCCGAGGCCCGCCGCGAAGGATGTGAGCGTCGCGTCGAACACGCGCGGGTCGCGCAGCGCCCCGAGCGGCAGCGCCCCCGGGCCGCCGGGGCCGTCGGCAACGCCGTCCCGGTAGGCGGCGAGCGAGTCGGGGACCTGCGCGGCGACCTCGGCGATCATCGGACGTCCCTCCGGTCGGTTCGCAGGGTCCGGCCCACCGTGGCGGCGAGCCACGCCACCGCGGCGGCGTAGGGCAGCAGGGCGGCGGCGAAGTAGCCCGGCCAGCCGATCCAGCCGGCAAGCGCCGGGGCGGCGACCCGCAGGGGCATCGCGGCGAAGAAGGCCGCCCCGAACAGCAGGGCGTAGTCGGTGGCGGGCTTCGGCCCCTGGGCCCACCGGTAGATCATGTTGAACACCGGCACCCCGAGGAACCCGCCCGCGACGAAGTTCAGCACCGTGGCGAAGAGGGCGAGATCCGCCATGCGGCCCGCGCAGGCCCCGGCCATCAGAGCCCCGGAGGCGAGGACACCGGCGGCGCCGAATGCGATCAGCCGGATCGTGCCGAACCGGACGGCGAGCCCGCCCGCGGCCAGCGCCATGACGAGGTTGACCGAAGGCAGGACGGTGCCGGTCAGGAACCCGACCTGCCCGAGGGGCACGCCGAGATCGAGCAGCGCCAGGGTGTTGGGTCCGGAGAGCAGGTAGGCGGCCGCGAAATAGGCCCCGAGCACCAGCACCCGCCCGCCGAGGATGCGCAGGCGCGCGAGCGAGCCTGACCACAGATCCGGCCGGCCTCCGGCCCCGCGGCGCCGGGTCTCCGGGTAGACCAGGATCGGCAGGAGGCAGAGGGCGTCCAATGCCGCACAGGCCAGGACCGCCCCGTGCCAGCCGAGCCGGTCGTAGGCGCCGACCAGCACGCCGACGCCCAGGATGCCGCCGAGGGAGGCCCCGCACAGCTTGGCCGAGGCCACGAGGGCGCGCCGGTCCGCCGGCACGGTCTCGACCACCAGGGCTTCGAGGGCGATGTCCATGGTGGCCACGCAGGCGCAGGCCGCCACCGCCAGGGCGAGAAGCGCCGGGAGCGGCCAGTGCGCGCCGAAGCTGAGAAGGACGAGCAGCAGCACCGTCGCCCCCTGCGCGGCCACGATCCAGCCGATGCGGTGCGGGAGGGCCGGCAGGCGCAGGCGGTCGAGGAGCGGGGCCCACAGGAAGGTGAGCCCGACCGGCAGGTTGATGAGCTGCAGGAGCCCGACCTCCGCGAGCTCGACGCCCCGCGCCCGCAGGATCAGCGGCGCCCCGCCCGACAGGAAGCCGAGCGTCGCCCCGAAGGTCACGTACAGGCAGAAGAACGGCGCCAGCGGGCGTAAGGCCGCCAGGGTATCGCTGACGCGAGCGCCGATGGCGTGTCCTGCCGCCATGGGACTAGGCCCGGATTCCGGCATGACCGTCCGTCCGGCGGCTGCAGTTTATAATCACACTAATCTATTGATGAACCTCAGTTTTTGCTGACTATAGGGGTTGGTGCCGGGGATCAAGCTTGGCGGTTCCGTCTGGGCCGAGACGCCGCGTTCGATCCAACCTGCCAGCAGTGGACGAAGACCCCGGCGTTAACCAACCATCAACCATATCCCGGGCAGATTTTCCCATCGCGAGCCGAGCTTGGAGGGACGATCCATGACGCGACGCCGGGACTTCGATGCGCTGAGCGAGGCGCAGATCGCCGCGGGCCGCACGCAGAAGCGCTGGGTCGCGCCGAAGGCCGATTTCCGGCCCGCCGGCCCGTTGGCGGTGGCCGACCTGCTCGACACGATCCAGCACGTCGCCGAGGCGGCCACGGGCGAGCGCAGCTTCCTGCACCTGCGCCCCGCAGCCACCGGTACGCGGGGGCGCTGAGATCCTGCGTCAGGCTCCCGTCCGAGCCACGTCCCGGACGGTCCGCTTCGCCTGACGCCACGTCCGCCAGGGCTCCAGATTCGCGAGCGCCATCCGGCGCGACCCGAGCCAGCCGAGCCAGAGCGCCATGGCCAGGAACGGCGCGGCGACGATCAGGGCCGCCGGCGCCTCGGAGCCCAGCGGCAGGGCCAGCAGCTTCACCACCCCGTCGAGGCCGAGGAAGAAGGTCACGATCAGGAGGATCGGGATCGTCCCGACGATGGCGATCAGCGAGACGATCGCCCGGAGGTTGCCGTCGATCTCGGTCCGCGCCAGCGTCAGCAGCGCCTCGACATGGGCGGTGCCCTCGCGCAGGGCCGCGATCAGCAGGGCCAGGGTTCCGTCAGCGGTGTTTCCGTCAGGGGGACTTCTGTCAGGGGTTTGGCGCATGGTGCCGGATCTTCCGTGAACAGCCGCGGGCCAACGGGCCCACCGGCCGATGCGTTCCGACCCGGCGGCTCACAGCAGCAACAGCACGGCCCCGAGCACCAGCAACGTCGCGAGGCCCGCCAGGGCGACGGCCCGGTTGACCCCTGCCCCGTCATCCGGATCCGCCTGCGGCGGCGGTGCCGGCCGCGATCCGGAGGCCGCCGCGGAGACCGCCGCCCCCGCGCCCTCCGCCGCCCGGACCGGTGGGACGGGGCCGGGATCCCGCGCCGGGAGGGACACGGCGGTCGTGAGCGGCTTGTCGGCGGGCGGCCCGAAGGCTTCGGGCTCGACGCTGATCCCGGCGGCCTCCAGTTCCAGCATCACCAGGACGAGATCGTCGACATCCATGCGCTCCACCGGCAGCGCGGCCCGCAGGTCGTCCGCCGAGAGTTCTCCGCGGTCCCGCCCGCGGGCGATGAGCCGGTCGAGGGTCCCGCGATCGATGGTCTGGGACATGTCCGGGCCCCCTGCCCTGCTGGTCCGTCGCCAACGCGCGAGCGCCGCGGGCGGTTACCGGATCTCAGCGGCCGAGGGCGGCCAGTGCGTCACCCGACCCCAGGCCGGCCGAGCCCTGCGGGCGCCGGAGCATCGGCCGCTCGACGCAGTACCAGCTCAGGATCCCGAGGGGCAGCGCGGCTGCGAGCGTCAGGGCCGCCCCCGTCCAGGGGGAGAGCCCCGGCGCCCACGCGATCAGCAAATTCTGGATCGGCCACGCGTAGAGATAGAGCCCGTAGGAGGGATCGACCTGCGCGGTGGCGCGGCTCAGCGCGAGGGGCCGCACCGCGAAGGCGAACCAGAAGATCAGGTAGCCGCCGAGCAGCGCGAAGGCCGGCTCGGCGAGGGGCGGGCTGAACAACAGCGGCAGGAGCAGCAGGGCGGCGCAAGCCGCGCCCCGGCCGGTATAGGCGATCCGGTCGGCGAAGAGCTGGAAGGCGCCGCCGCAGGCGAACACGAAGCTGAACCGGATCATCTCCGACAGGGAGCCCGGCCCGTCGCCCGGATGCCCGATCGGCAGATACAGCCACCGCAGCACGAGCAGGCCGCTCAAGCCCGCCAGCATCGCGAGGTAGCGGTCCCGCCGCCGGAGCGCCCGGGCGGTGCCGACGAGGCCGAGGAGCAGGTAGCAGCCGAACTCGCAGGGGATCGTCCACATCGATCCGTCGAGCAGCGGATAGGGCAGGTCCGCGAAGGCGCCCGGGACCACCGGCATGAGCAGCAGGGCCAGCCGCACCAGGGTCTCAGGAAGCGAGATCGCCGCGAGGTCGCCTCCAGCCAGGGGGGCGACGACCGCGATGCACAGGAGCGACGCTACCACGAAGCCCGGGTAGATCCGCCGGACCCGCCGCATCAGGTAATCGGCGAAGGAGCTTTTGGCCCGGTAGCTCGCGGTGATCAGGTAGCCGCTCACGAGGAAGAAGCCGTCGACCGCCACCTCCCCGAACGACAGGGTGCCGAACATCCGGGTGAGCAGCTCGCGCGACCGGTCCCCGTCCACCAGCTCGGGGGCGTGGGCGAGGATCACCAGGGCCGCGAACAGGAGACGCAGCGTCCCGAAATTGTTCGCCCGGCCGGTCACCGTCTTCGCCACCCCTGCCCGCTCCGCGCTGCCTCCGACCCGCCCAGGGGCCGGGAAACCCCGTGGTCCTACAAGGGCGAAGCGGCAACACCGGGGCGGGATCTGCGGCTACGCTTCCGGGTCAGGACCCCGCCATCGCCGCGCTCAAGTCGGCCTTGAAGGCGCTGATCATCGCCTCGCGGCGGCGCGCGCCGACGAGGAGCCGGACGGCCGGCGGGGCCTCCCAGAACACGCTGACCTCGCCGTCGGTGAGCACCGCCCAGAGGGTCACGGCCGCGGCGCGCACCTGCAGGACCTGATCCGACAGCCACAAAGCCTCGGGACGCCCGGGGACGAACCAGCGCGACAGGCGCTCGGTCCACAGGGCGAGATGGGTGTCGAGCCGCGCGTCGATGAGGGCGCGCCGGTCGCTCCCCGGCGGCCACGCGACGTCCATGCGGAACAGCAGCTCGCGGCTCATGCGGCCGCACCGAGAGCGGCCTGACCCGGCACGGGGGCGGCGCGGGCCTGGGCCTCACGACGGCTCGGCTCCGGACGCCGCCGCGCCGTCCGGCCGAGGCGTCCTTCGAGGCCCAGCCACAGGCCGGCGGTCGCGGCCGTGCCGATGACGACGACGCCGGTGGCTGACAGGCCGGCATACACGCAGGCCCCGATCAGCGCCGCGTTGACGGCGACCGTCATACGCTTCACCGCCGTCTCCTCGCCCTGCGTCGCGCGCACGCGCTCGACGATCGCGCAGAGCCGTTCCAGGTCGGGCGCGGCGAGGCCGACCGGGGCCGTCGCCCCCGCGGCGAGGACGGCCGGTCCCACCGCCACCGGCACGTCGGAGCGGGCATGCGGGTCCGCCCCATGGACCGCGTGGACGTGGATGATCCGATGCCCGAGGAAGCGCTGCTGGGCGAGGTAGCTCGCGGGCGTGTGCACGGCGCTGCGGACGAAGTGGCGCGTCGCCCCGAGCCGGGAGGCGGCGTCGTGGGCCTCGTCCTGCCGGCCGGCGCGGAACAGCACGGTCTCGCGCAGGCCGAGCGCTGCCATCCGGCTGCCGAAGGTGCCGGATGTCAGGCTCGACGCGTCCCAGGCGACGCTGTCGTCGAGCAGGATCTCGTCGGCCTCGCGGATCGCCAGCAGCGCCCCGAAATCGCGCACGACGATGCCTTGCTCGGCGAGATGCAGGGCGAGGTCCGCGGCGGCGATGCGCCGGTGCACCAGAACCGGGCTGAAGAAGTCCGGCCGCAGCACCGCCTGGGCGAGCGGCGTCCCGCCCGAGAACAGGGCCGATGCGCCGACGCAGAGCATCAGCGGCGTGCTGGCATCGGCGAAGGCCGTGGCCGCCCGGGAGCGCGGCTCCGTGGCGAAGATCGACACGGCGGCCTCGGCCGCGCCGTGCAGGCTGCGCGGATCCTGCCCCGTCGTGGCGGCGAGGCGCTCGAACAGGCGCAGCTCGGTCCGGCGCAGGGTGGCGCGCGTCAGGCGGTCCCAGGCCCGGAACAGCCACAGCATGAGGGCGGCCGGGATGTGGTCGCCGTTGAGGAGCGCCAGGGCCGACAGGATCGTCAGCACCGTGGTCACGTCCGCCCGGCGCTGCCGCAGCTGTCCCCATGCCTGCCGGGCCGCCGGCCAGGAGGCGCCGGCCAGGATCACGGCGCTCGCCGGCAGGAGCGGCGGGACGAAAGCCGCCCCGACCGCCAAAGCGAGGTTGGCGTTGAGGAGGAGCCCCCGGCCCTCGGGGTTGGTGAAGGGCGCGACCGCGCGTCGGCGCAGAACCGATTCGATCGCCTCGGCCTCGGTCACGAGCCGGAGGAGCCCGCACGGATCGTCCGGATCGCAGCGGATGTCGAGGAATCCGATCCGGGCCGAGCGTCCGTCGATGGCGGTCACCACCCCGGACCGGTCGAGATAGGCGGCGACGAAGGCCAGGGAAGCGGGATCGCGCAGCAGCCCGTGCGACAGCCGGATCCGGTCGCCGCCGAGATGCTGCAGGCGCCACGTGGACAGGAGCCGGCCCGACCGCCACAGGGTGACGGGCGCGTCCCAGACCCGCTCGCCGACGTGCCGGGTGACGGCCGAGCTGCGCAAGGCGGCCCGGGGCTCCGCATCGCGCATCACCCGGGCGAGGTCCCGCAAGGCCGCCCCGGCCGCGACGGCTTCGCCGAACCGCAATTCGATCCGGGCCGCCGCGAGGTCGAAGCAGACCCGTTCCAGTCGGTCGAGGCGCAGGCAGCGGTGCAGGAAGGTCGAGAGGTTCGGCTCCCGGCCGAGCTGTCCGGCGACCGGCCCGGTCAGGACCACCCGCGCCCCGGCGACCCGGACCGCGAGCGGCGGAACGGCGGCGAGGGCGGTCGATAAGGCATTCGGCATCGGGGTCGGCCTCTCGGAGCCTGTGAGTCATGGTTTCGAAAGGGCTTGCCCTTTGGAAACCCGGGATGTCCCTCAGACGAAGGCCACGATCAGGGCGGCGACGCCGAGGAACTTCATGCTCTGGTTCTCGTCGATGGTGATGAGCCCCATGGTCGAGTCGAGCAGGAACGAGATCTCCGCCGCGAGCTGCCCGTTGTAGTCGCGCAGGGAGGCGATATCCTTGCCGATGAGCTTGAGCTGGGCCACCGTCTCCGGGCCCGCCCAGTGCCGCTCGTTGTTGATGATGAACGGGATGATCGTCGCCACGGTGACGGCCGATTCGCGCAGGTTCGACACCAGGGCGTTGCGCCGGCCGAGCCGCTGCACGATCCCCTTCAGATCGCGAAAGCTCGTCCGGCGGCGCCGGCCGGGCCCCCGGCGGAGGCCGATGGGGGCGGATTCGCCATCGGCGAAGATCTCGGTGGTGAGGGCGTTGAGGTCCTGCTCGACCATGCGCAGGGTGCTGGCGAGCTGCCCGACGATGGTGTCGAGGAGATCAACCAGCATGTCGGCCGCATTGTCGACCCGCGGCAGGCCGCTGCGACGGCGCGGCTCGGCATAGGTGCGGAAGGCGTGGAAATCGCCCTGGCGCATGCTGATCAGGCGCGTCCGGTCGGCGATCAGGCCGACCGGCAGGTTGACCGGCACGTCCGCTTCGAAGGAGGGCAGCCAGCAGATCAGGTTGACCGCGTCCGCCTCCACGAAGATGCGGCTCGATTCCTCGATCTCGTGCAGTTCGTCCGGGCTGAACAGCTCGACGCCGAGCGTCGACGAGACCAGCGCGCATTCCTCCGGCGTCGCCGCCAGGAGATCGACCCAGAGGGAGTGGGCGAGGCGCGCCGGCCGCTCCTCCGCGGGGAAGCGATCGAGCGGGTGCAGGTGCGTCTCGCCGCGGGCGAAGGTCAGGATCACGGCGCGTCTGGCCTCTGTGAGAGTCTTCTGGATCCGCGAGCGGTCAGCGGAGGAGGTTGATCACGCCCGCATTCCCGGCCCGGCGGTGCAGGGGGCGCAGGGAATTGCCGAGGGCGCCCAGCGCGGAGACGTTGTTGAAGAACACGGAGTGCCAGAGGTTGAACCCGGCCAGGAACACGCCGGCCACGCAGATGCCGTTGGCGCCGCGGATCAGGTTCCAGCTCTGGCCGACATTGGTGTGCAACTCCCGGGCGATGGCGAACAGCTCGCCCATCCGGCGCAGATTGCCCTCCAGGAACACCACCTGCGCGGTGTCGGTGGCGATGCCGGCCGCACCGCTGAGGGAGACCGAGACATCCGCCTGCCGGAGCGCGAGGGCGTCGTTGATGCCGTCGCCCACGAAGCAGACCTGACGTCCCTCGCGCTGCAGCCCCGCGATCACCGCCGCCTTGTCCTCCGGCAGGACCTCGGCGAAATAGCGGTCCATCCCGAGCTGGCCGGCGAGCTGGCGGGTCGGCCTGTCGTGATCGCCCGACAGGATGATCAACTCCTTGACGCCCCCGGCGCGCAGGCTCTGCACGGCGTCGGCCGCCTCGGGCCGCTGCGACGGGCGCAGGTCGATCAGGCCGGCCGGGGCGTCGTCCACGCCCATGTAGATCAGCGTATGGCCGGCCTCGCGCCGCGGCGCCATGGCGGCATCGAACGTCTCCGGGAAGGCGAGCCCCTCCCGGTCCATGAACCGGCGGCTGCCGAGCCGGACCCGCCGTCCCTCGATCGTCACGGTCAGCCCGAAGCCGAGGGCGTATTGCGAGGCGTCGAGCACCGGCAGCGGCCCGCCGCCCTCAGCCTTGTAGTGATCGACAATCGCCCGGGCGATCGGATGAGAAAAATTCTGCTCGGCGGCGGCCGCCAGCCGCAGCATGGCGGCGGGGTCGTCCCGGCCGCAGGCCACCACCTCCCCGACCTCGGGCACCGAGCGGGTCAGCGTGCCGGTCTTGTCGAACACCACGGTGTCGATCTTCGGCAGCGTCTCCAGGGCCCGGCCCTGCTTCACCAGGATGCCAGAGCGGATGCAGGCCGACAGGGAGGTCACGACGGCGAGCGGCGCCGCCATGCGGATGCCGGTGCCGAGATCCGAGTTGATGACGGCCAGCGCCGCGCTCGGCCCGATCACCGCTCCCGCCAAAGCCGAGACGCCGAGCGCCGGCACCACGATCGAATCGGCCAGCGCCTCGCCCCGGGACTGCATCTCCAGCTTGTGCGAGACGGTCTCGCGCAGGATGTCGGCGATCTTGCCCGCCGTGGTGTCCTTGCCCGCCCGCTCGACCCGCACGCGGATCTGGCCGGCGACCAGAAGCGTCGCGGCGAGCACGGGATCGTCGGCGCCGCGCTCCACCGGGGCCGCCTCGCCGGTCAGGGCCTGCTGGTCGAGCATCCCCTCCCCCGACTCGACCGTGCCGTCCACCGGCACCGCCTCGCCGGTCTCGACCACGATCACGTCCCCGGCCCGCACCGCCTCGATCGGCACCTCGGCGGTGGAGCCGTCCGGCCGCTCCAGGCGCACGATGCTCGGCTGGCGCCCGAAGGCGTCGACGAGGAGCCGGGCCGATTGCGCCTGCGTCCGGCGCAGCAGCGTGCGCCCAACGCTGAGGAAGAAGGCGGTCATCGCGCCGGCGAAAATCTCGCCGGTGAACAGGCAGGTGGTGAAGATGATGCTGTCGAGCACATCGACCGACAGGCGCCGCTCGCGGACGAGGACCTGCGCGGCGTGGCGGTAGCTCGGCACGGCGGTGGCGAGCATCAGGGCGGTGCCGACCGGCAGGAGGGCGGGCGCCGCGAAGGTCGCCACGCCGGAGAGCGCCAGGGAGCCGACCGCCACCGGCAGGTCGAGCCGGTGCAGGACGGGGCCGATCGCGTCCCCTGCCCGCTCCCGCACCGCCCGGTGCAGCCCGTGCACGACCTGCTGGGCGTGGATCAGGGCCGGGTCGAACCGGATCGTCAGACTGCCGCCGATCCCGTCCACCCGGAAGGCGAGGATGCCGAGCAACCCGTCGAGGCCCGCGGCCACCGCGTCCCAGACCGCCGGGCGCCCGCGCAGGCCCGGATGGCGCAGCCGGAGCAGGCCGGGCCGCTCCTCCTGCCGGACCCAGTCGCTGATCAGGCGGCCGTAGCGGTAGAACGATCGGCGGCGGTGGCTGCAGGCCTCCGGATCCTCAAGGTCGACGTCGAGTTCGAGCGGGTCGGCCGGCCGGTTGCGGTAGGTCGCGATGACCGCGCCCCGGTCGCCGGCCGCGTGCCGGATCTCGGCCTCGCGCAGCTTGCGGTCGATCGTGACCGAGCGGACCGCGGGCGCGGCCAGCGTCACCCGCAGGAACTCGGCCATGCGGGCGGGGGTCGCGAACCACTCGGCGCCGCCTACCACGAAGCGGTCCGGCGCCGTGACCCGGACCGAGAAGCGCGCCGCCTGCGGGGTCGCGAAGGCGGCGGAACCGATGGAGGACATGGGGCTGGACCGTCCCGACGGAGCCTGAGCGGGGTTCACGAAAGGAGGACGCAGGTTTTTCGTCGAAAACCCACGCCCAACAAGGACTTGAGCGGATGAAGCGTTGGCCTGCCCACGATCTACGACAGAAGACCGGAAGCCCCCCGGCCTTCCGATCCACCGCCTCATCCTGAGGTGCCGGAGCGCAGCGGAGGCCTCGAAGGAGCCCTCCAGGGATCGCGTGGCTGGCTGGAGCCCTCCTTCGAGGCTCGCTGCGCTCACACCTCAGGATGAGGGGGATTGGGTGAGACCGCGCGATGACGCTGCCATGGGGCGCCGCCGTGTCCCGGGGCCAGCCAAAGCAGGCCTGCTCAGTGCTGGCCCTCGAACTTGCCCGCCAGGGCGTCGACCCGGCTGCGGGCGTCGCCGTCGGCATGGCCGTTGCGCAGCGGGGTGTCGTGAGGCTCGGCGGCGTGCGCCCCGTTTTCTTGGGAAGCCTCGCCGTGCGCCTCCGTCGAACCGGTCCGCGCATGGGTCGCGGCTTCTTCCTCCTGCAGCAGGATGCGGCGCGCGCGGGCCGAGAGGGCATCGTGGCCGCCATCCGAGAGACCGCGCCGGACCGTGCTGCCCTCCGGCAGCAGGTCGTGCACGTAGGTCGCGGCGAAGACCGTGCCGTAGGCCAGCGCGTAGCTCAGCGAGTACACGCCCGAGCCGACCACCCGCTTGGTCGTGGCGGCGGCGCGATGGGCCGATTCCCGGGCCTGGGCGGTCGGCACGTCGAGGGCGCCGGCGGCGGTCTCGAGCGTCTCCCCGAGGATCGCGAAGGGATCCTGGGCCGGGGCTGCGGACGTGGTCATGAGCGTATCCTTGTGGTGAGGGCGATGGGGCGAAGCGGGCCGGCTCAGGCCAGCAGGGCTCCGAAGAGCCATTCGGTGAGGGCGAGGGCTGCCCCGGCCATCAGCGCCGCGGAAGCCGCGGTGAGCAGGAGCCCGGCCGCGATCAGCAGGCCGTCCCGGCGGATCAGGCCGATCGCCAGGATGAAGAGGGTCAGCGAGAGCGGCGCGTTCGTCCCCGGGATCGGCAGCGCGATCAGCAGCGCCAGGATGATGACCGCCACCCCCACGACGCGCTGGCCGGCCTTGCCGTGGAAGATCGCGCCGCGCGGCCGGGTGAACCCGTCGATGCGGCGCAGCAGCGGCAGCATGGACCGGACGGCCCGCTTCAGCGGCTTGGCCGGAACGCGCCTGTCGAGCAGCGAGGCCGGCAGCCAGACGCGCTCCCGGGCCGTCACCATCTGCGCGCCGAGCATCGCGGTCGGGATGGCGATCACGAGCGACACGCCCGGCATCGGGACCGGGATGATCTCAGGCACCGCCAGGGCGGCGAGCGGGATCCCGAACGCGGAGGTCTCCAAACCGCCGAGCAACTCGCGGACCGTGATCGTCTCGGTGTCACCCCGGTGCAGGACCGCCTCGAAGAGTTTCGTGAGATCGCTGGCCTGTGTCGCCCGGCGGGATGAATGATCCTGCGAGGAGCCTGCATTTACATGGGAAATTGCAAGTGCAGTGCTCATGAGAAGATCTATGAATCTGAAAAGTTATATTCGGTGATCGAAAAGAGATAGCTTTTTGCCCATCCGGGCAAGCATTCTTCCGCAGGAAATCTGCGTTTCATTCAACCGATGAACATGACATTCGTATTACGTTTGCGCGAGACACGCGCCACCCCGGCCGGGAATCCCGGGCGGCGTCCGGGTTGATCGGCGCAGGACCCTGGCGCCATCACCCTCTACGCGGATGCCGTCGCCCGCAGGGAGCCGCAGCTGAGCCGGTCTTCCTCCGACGCATCGGGGGGCCGCCCCGATGCGTCGCCCAAGGGCACGGTCCTTTGGAAACCCCTTGTGCGCGACCGACGGTTCAGGTCGACGCGGCCGAGCGCTTCGCCTGCCGGACGACCTCCTCCGGCGTCGGCGGGTTGGCCGGATGGTAGGAGAGGCAGAGCGGCGTGCGCAGCTTGGCCGGGCGCCCACCTGCTGGAGCGAGGGTGCGCAGAACACGGAGACCACACGCTCAGACCAATGAAACACGTGTGGGGCGCACGGAGTTCCAGCACGCGCGCAGTGCGCCGACGCACGCGCAAAATAAGCCGTCGGATCGTTCGGCCTTGTCGCTAGTTGATTGCCGGCAACTGAGTTGGGCGAGTACATGTAGGATCGGTGGCGGCGCTTGCAGGAACTCGCGATCATGCTCGGAGTATCTGAAGAAAAACTGCGTGGATGCGCCAAGCCGGGCAGCCGACACCGACATTTGCTCCAGGCTGTGGCGATGTCGGGCGCCTTCGCGCAGGTGCAGGATCCCATGACCGGGCAGCATTGCATCAGCTACGTGCAGGCCCTAGGGCAGGCGCAGCGTTGGCTTAAGGACCGCTTTGTGCGGGAGCCAAAGACGCCTGACGTGATGCTGCGAGCGCCGTTGCGCTGGCAGCGCGGTTGGGCTAGGGAATGGCTACGGCCTGCACCCGTAGCTCAGCTGGATAGAGCGTTGCCCTCCGAAGGCAAAGGTCACACGTTCGAATCGTGTCGGGTGCGCCAATCTTAAGGCTTTGATTTCCTTCAAGATTTGGCTTTCAAGGTTCCGGCGGCAAAGCCCATTTTCGATCCGTTTGTCACACTGGCGTCACAAGCACAGTGAGCACGGAGCATGGCTACCATCCGAAAGCGCGGGCAAGCGTGGCAAGTTCAGATTCGCCGCGATGGATTTCCCCCGATCACCAAATCGTTCCGTTCGAAGGCTGATGCGGACGGTTGGGCGCGAGAAACTGAGCGTCAAATCGAGAGGGGCGAACTATCGGGCCAAGGGCGAACCGCGAACAAGCTGACCGTCGGCGACCTGTTGCAGCGGTACGAACTTGAAGTGACAAGCCGGAAGCGCGGGCAACGGTTTGAGGCATCCCGCATTCGCACCTTCCTTCGATCCCCACTCGCAAATGTCGCGGTCCATCGGCTTTCGGCTCAAATGGTCGCGGCTTATCGGGACGAACGCCTCAACAGGGTGAGTGGTGAGACGGTCCGCCGGGAACTCACCATCCTGAGGCATTGCATCGAGGTTGGCCGCAAGGAGTGGGGTGCACCGTTCGCCGGAAACCCTGTCCGTCAGATCGCACTCCCATCTCCATCCAAGGTCAGAGGCCAACGACTGCCAGAGGGTGCCGAAGCCTCTCTAGTAGCCGCATTATCGAAAACCCGGGTGTGGTACTTGCGGCCATTCCTGATGCTGGCACTCGAAACAGGAATGCGTCGTGGCGAGTTGCTGGCCCTCGAATGGTCCAACATCGACATGAATGCCCGTCTAGCGGTACTATCGATTTCGAAGAACGGGTATGGACGATCTATCCCATTAACACCTAAGGCTATAGAAATCCTCTTAGGCATTTCTGTGATTAATGATAAGGTATTTCCGGTCAAAGAAAACGCGGTCAGACTTGCTTGGGATCGGCTTCGGAGACGGGCTGGTCTTGATGATGTTAAAATGCACTCTATGAGGCATGAAGCTATTAGCCGGATGTTCGAAAAGGGGTTGAGCATACCCGAAGTTTCACTTGTTAGTGGTCATCGTACGCTAGCCTGTTTGCAGAGATACACGCACCTTCGCCCTGAGTATGTCGCCGAGAAATTAGCCCGGCTGTCTGCCGAGTCCAAATAACTGTAATCTGCGGTGAGGCGGGGTGAAATGGCTGTCTCATCGTAACCTCCGTCTTCGCGCGCAACAAAATGCGATAGCTTGTTGATGAACTGATTGCCGGTTTCTGATTGACTGAGAAGACAACAGTTGTACAAAACAAAAATCTACAGTTATTTAAGCGCAACCTTGAATAAGAATTGACAATACGGAAATATTAGCTTATAATTCATCATACCTACCGATTGATTGAAGGTAGGTCCGCGACTCAGGCGACTGTCTGAGCCTACATTCAACTTAGCTTTCTCAATAGATGTTTCCCCATTTCAGCGGGACCTATGTTTATGGGAACAGATAAACGCAAAGTCTAATAACATGATTTCGATGAACTGTGCTGGTCTCAGGGCCGGCGCGGGCAAAACTTACGCCTATGCTTCTATTGCTGTTGAAAGAGCGATAGCGAAACGGAACACAATCATCATCTCCCCAACGGTTAAGCTCTTAACTGAGACCGAAGACGTAATCAGATCGCTACACGCAAGCGGTCGTATCGTGAAGTTCCATGGCGACGATGGCAATGATGCGCCTGTGACTAAAAGAGTTCTCGCATACCTAAAGAATCACGCATTGCCGGGCGACGTACTTCTCATAACTCAACAGTGTTTCCTCAATCTACCATATTTCCACTATAAATCCAAGTGGAGCCTCTTGGTAGATGAAGATATTCCGGTATTCATCAGCGAGACCCTCAACCTACCTGACAACCATAATCTCGTAACAGGTCATATTGAGTTGGGAGAGGCGGGGCCAAATTACGCCCGGGTGAAGATTTCCGACAGGACGGGGCTTAAGAGGATCGTTGATAACAAAAGCAAAGATCAGGTGTGGGTCAGCTTACAACCAATGTGTTCGCTTTTACTGCAAGATGACTGTGAATGCTATGTCAATGCTAAGCAACTAAACGCTCTGAAACACGACCTCAAATCGAAAGGACAACTCACCGTCTACGCGTTTCGAAAGCCCGATAGGTTCTTAGGCTTCGATGGGGTGACGATAGCTTCGGCGTGGTTCGAAGACTCGCTTACATACCATCACTGGAAAAACCTTGGTGTGAACTGGCAGGAGGATGATGAGGTCAAACGATCCATCTTAAGGCCGGTGCATCCTGAGAACCCGCGGCTGACCATCTTCTATGGCTATGAGGGGCGGAACTCCAAGAACCTCCGTAACCGCTTGGAGAAACAGGGGAACACTGACCTCCGGGACGCTATCGAACGCTTGATGGGGGGGGAGCCGTTCCTGTGGGTGGAGAATAAGGACAGGGCGGACACAAGCGTTCTGAGACGGTGCGAGAACGGGGTGCCTTTACCGCCCGTCTCCGCTGGTCTGAACGGCTACAGCCACTACCGGAACGCCGCTGTCCTGATAGCGACCAACTATGATCCAGGCCAGTCCGAAATCCTGAAACAGGTGGTTGGGTTCGACGGTGAGAAGCAATCACGGGCGATGGTCGGCAACCTCTACCAAGCCTTCATGCGGACCGCTCTGAGGAGAGATGAGATAGAGGACGACGCGAAGTGGGTAGTTCCCTGTCTCGAAGAAGCACAACTGTTATCTGAGCGGTTCCCTGGATCTGTGGTCAGGTCCTTGGGTATTGCGCCTCTACCGAACAGGAAGGCTGGTAGGCCACGGAAGCACGCCAGCAACGATGACCGGAAGCGTGACTATGAGCGACGAAGGAAGGATGAATTAACGCGAAGCGTGGGCTTTGCCCGTAATCTCGCACCTGAATTGCTTGAGCGAGTCGTTTTTTTGGATCAACAGGACGAAAACACTTATAAGTCTATAGGTCATTTCGTCCGGGATTTCAGGGGTTCATACTTCAAGACATGGCATGAAACTGATCCCTTATGCATCACAATGACTGAGAGCAAATTCATCAGTTTCTTGAAGGAGAGATTCAAAGATATCTATCTCCAAAAAAACGACATTCCCTGTATTGCCGGTGCGTTATTCGATCCCGCACTGACAAATAACAAAAACACGCGTTATGAAGGAAACGTAGCACTATCGCGGGGGATATGGATAGACATCGAAGACGGGGATCTAACACCCAAGCTATTTGAACAGGCTTTCCCAACGATTTCCTTCGTCGCCTACAGCACCTTCCGACATACCAAACAAAAACCAAGGTTCAGGATCTACATTCCGACCGATAGGCCAATGTTATTTGAAGAAAGTATTGCAATCTATCATAAAATAAGGTATAGTCTCAAAACTCAAGGATGGATGAACGGCAAAAAGACCGCGGAGCGATGCGCAAGCATTAATCGTCAGTTTGATGGGATCGACTGTAGACCGAACCCATCACAGCTTTCCGTTCTTCCCTGTCAGTCGCAAGATCGTAAGGCCAGTTTCTTAATCGATAACACAAAGAATAAGAGGCCTCTGAATGTCGATCTGTGGCTTGAACAGCGGTCTTGGTTCGAAGGTGATGATGACTTCTATGAAATTCCCACTGTACCCGACGATGGTGAAGCGGCAGAACTCACACCCGAACAGATCCTCATCATTAACGCCGCTACAGATAGATGGGAAACCTTCGGGAAGCAAAACGGAAATGGCGATGCGGGTATCTTCGCCCTCTACCTTGAGCTTAGACGGGCGCGAATCTCTATAACAGATATGGAATTCCGTCTGTATCGCGCGGCCGAACAGTCATCATCGCCCAAAAACAGAAAGGACCAAGTTCGACGACTGATACAAAATTCGAGACGGAAAGTAAAATGATCATCACCGCGGGCCAGGAGATTTCCAACCAATTTTTACCTCTGGCCCCGGTTTCAGCAAAAATTTCACGCTAGAAAGTTTATTAAGCTGTGACTTGTCCGAACTACAACCACATTTATAAGATTCTCGGCCGTTCATACGACCCTAGAAATTGCGATTTTTCGTTTGTTCTCCGTAACATTCTCTGTAGAGGGGCGGAAGAAGCGAATTATCTCGCATTCCAGTTCTCAGGTGACGAAGGTGACGCATTCAGGCGCATAAGGATCTACCTCGAAGGGATCATAGCTGATCTACCTCATATGTTGGATCGTGAAGGTAACGTCCTCCACCGTCATCATCGACCTATCCTCCGCGAAGCAGTCACCCTCGCACGCTACCTAATCGCCATCGAACGGGAGCAGACGGCTGGTCAACTGGATATGCTGGATGAACGGCTCAGGAACCCTCGCTGTCGAGAAAGCCGTCCGACGTGGAAAGCCGCTAACGCGCGTCAGGAGTTGCCTAGCTTACGGTCAAGTAGTCTAGCATCGCCTATCTAAATTTTTCGCATCGGCCGCATCCATCAACACGGATGCGGCCGTTCGTTAGCAGCGCATCACCATTTAGGAAGCCAAAAACTATCGGGTAAGCTGTCACGATACTTTTCGAATTTAGCGCGCATCTCATAATGCTCAGAACGAATTAGCTCAATATATCTCATTTCAGACCACATCTCGTGATTAAAAAATACTCGCTTTGAGAATGTCAAAAGCATCTCGAAATGCTCGAAGTCATGGTCGACGGCGTACTCTTGCCACAGCTCATAGGAGCGAAGTTTGCAGAGTTCTTCACTGAGCGGATCACTCTGGAAGTAAACAAACTCGTTGAGCTTCTTGTAGGTCTCGCCCATCATATTCCAAATGCGAATTGCCGTCTCAAATACTTGCGCCAGATTTTCTGCTTTGTTGTCTAAATGAATCGTCGTTTTAACGTCAAAAGCTGATTCGCGCGGATCTTTCATTTCGTATCTCCATCAACGCACGAAGATTTCCTGTGCGTTGACGTGATAATCTACACTATTGATCAAATTGCAAGCTTTAAAAACAGTATGAATTGATAATTTTACAATGATTATCTGAGTCAATCAGAATATATAAGAATGGCTCCGCAGTCACAAACAAATAAACTGAACAGGTGTTATGTCGGTGTCTGGCGCTGCAATTTAACCTGCTGGGTTGGATTCAAGGCGTCCTGGGGCAAAGTGCATAACAGTTATTGCCCTAACCTTAGGTCACGCTTGCATCCCCCTGCATCATCCCTGAGGAAACCTAGATCGGTCCTCTGGGGCATAGACGGAAAGCAAGGGAGTCAGACGGGTGCGGGCGACGGTTCGACCTGCGCTGTCCATAGGTGCTGAACTGGCATTGGTCTCAGCCGTCCTCACCGTCCCATGGATTGGGCATGGGCCGCAGTTCTGAGGCGTTCAGAATCAGCGGACCACGACTCCCATGCCGCTGTCTCAGCAAGCACAATCTGGACTGGACGCTAAGGGCCAACCCGTTCGCCTTATACCACCGAAGTCGCTCTCCAATTCGGGAATGGCAGAAATGGTGCCTGCCAGTCCGTGAGCGCCTAGCCGTCGATCCGTCTATGTTTGGGGTCGGTCCCACTTGCCCATAGAATCGCTTAGGATCGTACGTAGCGCCTTTTGAGCGTCCGGCTGGACATATCGGGCCTTAGCGGTAGTGAGCCGGTCCTGGTGCCACCAGTCCGAGAACGGTTACGCCTCAGAGGTCGCGACAGTTATTGGCCTCGGCTCTCACCGTTCTGCATCATCCCGCATGGCCCTTAGGGAACGTGGATCGGTGTTAGGGGCGCTGCGGGTCATGGGCAGAAACCACGTGGGCTAAATAGGCTGGAGCGACCCACAACGGGGGCTAATAAGCGGTCCTGGCAGATTGTTTTGGTCGTTCCCAACCCCACCTTTTGATCGTCTGTAGCGCCTCCGGAAGCTCACAGATCCGCACAGCTGTCCGGGATTACTTATACACCCTGGTGGCCCCTTATCGCGGGCTCAAGGCTTTGTAACACCACCGCTGAACCACGATGCCCTAAAGATGGCTTAGAGTCGTCCTTCAAGCTCTCAAGCCCCGCTGGCCGTCGCTTGGCACCCCTGGCAACGTCGATCAAGTTCTGAGAGCGTTGACCCACGATCCATCGTCCGCTTAGGCGTATAACTATTATAAGATCGTCTTCTCCCAAAGGCGCCTTGGTCCGAAGACGCCTTGCACGCGCTTGTCAATCTGAGGTATAATAAAATAGTCGGTATGTCATCGTGAATTGGCAAGTGATGTTCCTTTCCGCGGATTTCGACACGAAGAACCAGATCGGGTTGAGGGGTGTCGTGCGAAGCACGTTGATCCCCCTGCTTTTGTCAACCGTCATGGGAAGCCCTGCGCTCGCGCAGCGCTGCCAGCCTATCAATTCATCCGGTGAGTACAAAGCGTCGGAAAAGAAATTTATTGTCGATCCCGAGTTGATCTATCCACAAACTGATATTTTAAGCTACGTTCGCCGTAAGTACGGCGACAACGCATCCGTTGCTGATTGGGAACAGTTGAAACAAGTTGTAAATTCGCGCGGCCGCGCCGAAGGTTTTATTCGTTCACTGAGTCTGGAATTGCAAATGGATAACCATAGCTGCGGCAATTACCTGATAACGGTGCGCGGCAACACTCACATTAATGGAATGAGATTCCTTCTTACGCGACACGACGGTCAAGTGCCGGCCGGCTGGTCTCCACTTGATAGCATCGGCAACCATAACCTAGATCTTGGACGCTGGAACTGGCCAGGTCATATTATTGTAGTGATGGATCAGCAGCAGAAACCCAGGGCACTCCCCAATTCATCGGTGTCTGTGGGCCCACCTCAAATTAGGACTGAGGCGGCCCAGGAGCAGAAGCAGTCGATTGTGGATCAACCATCGTCTAATCGAACCGAAGTCGGCGGTCAGCCGCGAGCTCAACTTGTAAGAAGCTACCGCGCATACATAGATGTAAAAAAATGTTTCGACAGTAGGAAGGGTTATGCCGCAGTGTACTTGAATGAAGAGCAGATGCAGCGCGCTAGACAATGGATAAAAGGGATCGAAGGTTCGCTGACCTCTGCAAATCGCGACCTTGAGACCAGTCTTTTGTGGAAAGAGGCAAATGAACCGGAGAAAAGCACCGCGGAAGACAGTGAGTTGGCAGCCATAATGCAACTTGGCGACATTGTAGGACGCGGATCGCTTAAAAACGCGGATTGGGATGACGAAAGTTCCAATTTCTGCAAGAGATCATATGAAAACCTGAGGGTTATGTATGAGAAATTGACGCCTGGAAGCGGTCAGGTCACCAAAGATTTTTGATAAGTGACCAATTATCTTGCAAAGGCGGACTGTATCGCTCGTAGCCTTACTAATCGATAGGCGCGGTATTGCGTATTTGGTTATGGAGGGACAGGTACTATAGTCTCACCATGCACATTCACACCGTCATAGCCCGCCTTAAGAACGGTTGTGCGGACCTTACGGAGGACCCCGCGCCGATCCTCCCGCCAGCTATTTTCCAGTGTGAACGCCTCTGGAAGGATCGTGGAAGGCGTCGTTCTTGGAAGGATCAGTGGGCATTTGTGAAGCGCACCGTTGAACCGTTGCTGTACGCACGGATCGAACCGGAGTCGGAGCACCGCGAGAATGGTCTTCTGCATCCTGAGAGGGCCATCCAGGCACGTTCCATACAACTGACCTCCGTGAACTTCGAGAACGGCGCGCTCCCTATCATATCGGCCTATGCGGAGTTCCAGCTAACGTTTGACCGGTCATTCACAGACACGGGGGAACTGTACGACTGGATGGAATCAACAGATTGGCTGGATTGGGCCTTATGTTTCGGCTTCCGATTTGCAGATGGGAGCGAGTATGACACAACATGGGAGCACAAAGGCATTGATTTCGAACTGATCAGTCCCGAAGGAGGGTTACGGACTGTCTTAGGATGACTGCTTCCTGATAGTTTCGATCAAGGCTACAGCCAATCTTTTGTTTGACAGATCAAGTTGTGAGAATAGCGCGTTGAGAGTTGCACGAAGATCGGCTGTGCTGCCATCCTCGCTGCTCTCTTCAACAATCGAAGTCATCGGCACTTTGGTCACGTCACAGATCGTCTGAATCGTGTCGAGGCCCGGTAGGCTTACGCCCCGTTCGATATTCGACACGGCCTCCTTCGAACGGTCGATCAACTCAGCCAACCGTTCTTGCGTCAGGCCGGCCGTTTCGCGTGCCCGCTTTACCCGCAGACCGATAGTCCTGTTCAACTCGCGCGTCATAGGCCGGAGTTTGACTCCGACCATTTCGCTGGAAAATGAAGCGCGATCCTATATTATCGACCGTTGACGGAGTTCGCTTCGTCATGATCCTTCGGAGGCATCATGCGGTCGCTGTCTCGCATCCTTACGTTCTTCGGCTTCCTCACTCTGGCGCTCACCGGTCCCGCCCTTGCGCAACAGCCCTATGGATGGTCTCGAATGCCAGACGGACGCATGGTGCCGTTCGTCCCGCACGTTCTACCTGGGGAGGCACATGGGATCGCGAAGGCCCCTCAGGCTCAGGCTGGACCATCTTCGAAACAGATCTTCGAGAGCGTGACGAACGAAGCGATCCTAAGGGGGCTGAGCATCGCCTTCGTCATCCTAGCATCCTGTACCGTGATCCTGTTTGTGCTGGGATGTGGCTCACGGGTGGTCGTGTTTGCTGATGCCTCTGACGTGCTGATGTCGGCCAGTATGTTTATCGCACCGGTCGTAACGGCCCTTGCCACCATCGGCCTTGTCCTGCTCTTCACCCCTGACCGACCGGACGCCCACGGTGGGTTCAGGGAGTTCGTTCAGCAAAATCCGGCCCCCGCCTTTGCCATCGTGGTCGGCACCCTGTGGTGGCTATGGGCGATCCTTGGAACGCTCATCAGTTCGAGCCGGCACAATGGCTTGATCGTCGGGACGTTGGTGGCCGTGATGAAGGTAGGGGCGGTCTTCTCCCTCCTAGCCGTCTGGTATGGGATGATCCTGAATGAGGCGAACACCCTGGAAGGCGAGAAGGCACGGTTCTTCCTGTTCCTAATCCTCGCGTGGTTCGCTTCCCGGTTCGTGAACGGTCAGAGGGTCATGGAACGGCGCGAGATGCTGACGCGGCCAGCGGACCTCACGGTGGCACAAGCCTGACCGAAGCGCGCTGGCGAACCATAAAACTGCTGTACGATTGTGCGGCCCACCATGCGAGGAAGGGCGCCCACCTTCGTTGCGGCCCAAGTATCGACTGCACTGAGCGACGTGCGACTCTAGCGGCATTTCGCATCCCGAAAAATACGGGGCGGTACGGCCTCATAAGATAGAATTTATATTGAGGGTATTAAGTTATTGTCCGTGAGTTCAAGAATGGCCCTCTCGCGATCCGATCGGCCGTTGATGAGCTTAAAATCGTTGTGCGATGCAACCTGTGATCGCCCCCCCACTTGAAAACTGCCCTTTAACGTGTTTTGCAGCCTGCGATGTCATTGCCCGCCATCAGGATGGCGCCAGCAATTGAAGCCGGAACATCCTGCCGCAGATGAGTTCCACCGTGCCAAGAAACTCGAAAGCGCACAACGTTCCGCCAATGACAAAGAGGGATCCAATAACAGGCCATAGAGAAGGATGCCATGGCATAGTATTTATACATGGATTGTCGGGCAGTGCGAGAAGCACTTGGGGACCAATGATCGACCAATTGGGTCAAGACCGTGATTTTGATAGTTTTCAATTTGCATCATACGCTTTTCCGACTGTAAAAATACGTCTTCCGTTCACAGAAAGAATGGCAAAAATCCAGGAGCTAAGTAGCGCTCTTGATACTTTGATAGAAACCGACCTTTCCGATTGTTCCGAGATTACGTTAATTGGGCATAGCCTTGGGGGCCTGATAGCTAGACACTACATAATTAGTTCTATACTCAACAACAAAAAACTTTTAGTAAAAAATTTATTGATGTACGCGGTGCCAAACACTGGCGCATCAATAGCATCATGGGCAAGTCACGTATCGATCTGGCATTATCATCTGAAGCAACTAGGCAAGAACTCAGATATCATCGACAGAATTAACGAAGATTGGGTCAGAATGGATGTAGAGAAAAAAATTTCTGCTCTTTACATTGCAAGCACAGGTGACAAAGTTGTCCGTTCTGATAGCGCCTTTCCTTTCATTGGCATGCAGAACACGCGGACTTTGAATGCATTTGGGCATAGCGATATCACCCAAGCTAGTTCGCCGCAAGATGTCCGATATAAAATTCTCAAAAAACATTTGATAGGAAAATTCCTTCCGCATTCTTCTGGCTTAAGTACAGCGCTTAGGTCAATCAATACTCAACCGGACAGGACTCAGAGTGGCGATCCGCTCTTTGATATTTATGACATCGCTGATAAACCCTATTATGTTGTCAGATCGCAAGATATTTACGCAAAAGAAGTCGTCTCGAATAACTGTTTGTGGGTCCACGGCGCTAGCGGCACAGGAAAAACCGCGCTGCTACGGCATGCTATTCTGGAAAAAGAACTTAAGCTCATTCATATGTCTCTGGGCGGGGCGGGGAAAATCGATGCGACTTCGGCCCTTAGATATATTTGCGTCGAATTTTCTGAACTTCAAGGATTAGACATTATTCCACCGACTGAAGCTAGCACGTATGATCTTGTACGATACTTTAAAAAGGCTGTGCTCAATTCAAATAGTCAGATCGGGTTGTTAATTGAAGAAATATCGTTTGCGCCAGACAACGAAGCCGCCAGATTTTGCGAAATGATTTGGCTTCTGTCGAGTAGTTTGTCGTCTAATCAAGATACTAACGGACGTCTAGTACTCACCATATCGTCGCTCCATGATCCCTCAGCGGATGAAAGCGCGTTTTCTGACAAAATGAAGGAGCGTGTTTCTACGGTTGAAATAGGAAGTTGGATTGAACAAGATATCAGGAAACTAATCGATGTGATCGACCGCACAAGAAATGATAAACTTGACAATTTTAGCAAAAATTTGATCGTCGATGCAGCAAATGGGTCGCCGCGATTTGTTAAATTAGTGTTTAGGCAGCTCCAATCAACCTTCGCTGAAGGCGCGAGTTTCACTGACGTCCTAAGCCGGGTGTCGAGGGAGAATATAAGATGACAAAAAAATTCTCGTCTTCGACGATAGTTCCATCAGAAATGTATGTTAGAAGAGCTGCAGACAAACAGCTTGAAGATATTATAGATAACATGGGGCGTCCTGGCTATGTGCTAGTCGCCCGTCAAATGGGAAAGACTAATCTTCTTCTCAATATGAAGAGAGAGCAGGAGGCTTGTGGCCATTTAGTATATTATGTTGATCTATCCGTGCGGCACGACACGGCCCGGGGACTATTTCAAAGCATCATTGATGGATTGTTGGAACTTGATCAGGAAGGCTTGGCGCAAGCTCAGAGCGAAATTTCTACCAAGCGGAGAGGCGTAAATATTGAAGCTAATTTAGAATATGATAGGCACTTGCGGCTCATATTGCGATCCACCCCACATAAAATTATCATTATTCTTGATGAGGTCGACTCGCTTATCAATGTTCCTTACTCAGATCTCATATTCTCGCAAATAAGAAGTATGTATTTTTCGCGGACAAATCAGCGAGACTATCATAGACTTACTTATGTTCTTTCCGGGGTTGCTGAGCCAACGGATCTAATAAAAGATAAAAATATCTCACCATTCAATATCGGGCAAAAAATATATCTTGATAACTTTAGTATGGATGAGATTGGCAGGCTTGTCTTGAAAGCCGGAGCCAGCATTCGACAAGATCTCATCCAACACATATATAGTTGGACTGGCGGAAACCCAAGAATGACTTGGGACTTATTGGCCGCGCTTGAATCTTCCTCCGACGATTTCCAAGCGCTGTCGAAGACGAAGATCGATGAGGTTATTAATCGTTTATACCTCTCGAGATTTGATTTGGCGCCGGTTGACTCGATAAGACTGGCTGTGGAGCAGGATGCCGAGTTGCGCGGCAGCGTCATTTCGATCAAGTGGGGCAAAGGCGAGACTCTTTCGGATAGAGCCAAGGACAAGCTGTATCTGTCCGGCATTACTACAGCTGCGCGATCCCATCCTATGTTCGTAAATCGAATAGTCGAAGAAGCATTATCAGATGATTGGTTAAAACGAGTCGCGACTGCTCAGCCGTCTCTGACGGATCTGGCCACGGAGAGCTTTAATAATAAATCGTATCGAAAAGTGATTAGTCTGCTTACTGAATTCTTCGCGGGATTAGAGTCGGAAGGAGACTTGCCGTTCGCCCCCATGCTTCAACTGGGCATGGCGTATTACTACGTGAGCAATTTTGACCAAGCCTTTGATACATTAGTCGAAGCTATTCCCCATGCGACGTCGCCGGAACTTCGAGCGTTAACGAAATTTTACTTGGGAGCATCTGCAATACAAATTGGCGCATTGCGTGAAGCTAGGGAGGCTTTCGCTGACGCCGCGAAGTACCCTGGTCCTTTGACGCATTCCTCACAACTTGGACTCATCACTGTAGATCTAAATGAAAATACAACATCAACGCTCAATAATTGCGTAAGAACATCTTACGAATTAATTGGGTCCATTAAAAAGCAAATGGAGAGGGAGACTTTTTCGTCTAGCGATGTAGAAATTCTTACGTCCGCTTACGCATGTCTTTTTCGGGCTTTGACAGCTTTAAAGGATTTTCCCTCTGCCGGTTATGCGATGGACGGAGCATTCGCTAATGCACCGGTCTCACTCCTGCCAGCCTTGATAGCTGTCAAAGTTCAGAACAATCAAGACGATCAGCATAACTCTAAACTATTGAAATCTGCCGTACAAACCATCATCGAAAATAGATTGCTTTACTCGCAAAGTGCGAACGGTCAACTCAACTTTGGCGACTCCTGTGTTGCAACGTTATGCGAATCGCTGCTGAGATACGACGACATAGATACCGCCACACAGCTTTTGGAATATGTCGCTACTAATATCCATAAAAGAAATAAGACGATCCTTTCGGCCATCGTCGACCTATTGAATGCCAAAAATCCTTTATATGAAGGCACTTACGTTAGGTTGGCGTGGTTTGCTGCCGACACATTATTTAGCGATGCGACATCGTTGCATCTTAAGCTCCATGTATACCGTTATCTAGCGAAATATGAAAAAGGGTTGCGTGAGAACGAGGCGGCTCAATCATTTACGAGCATTATCGAACTCGGACTCGAAACGAATTTTTCTTTCTCTGATGAGGATTTCATACATCTTGCTGGTTATGCCACGTTGCTTCTTGAGCAGAAGCGACTTCAGGAGACCGTTCAGGTGTCTCGCTTAGCCACCAGAGTGAGGCAGAAACTTCCTCAGCAGCTACCTGAATATAGTTTTATGTCCCGCTTTCAGGAGTTCGATGCGCTCCAGGGCCTTGGGCGGTTCGAAGAGGCGCGAGTGGTCGGAACTAGTGTTGTTAGTGAAATTGATAGGGCAATCGGAGGTAGAACTGATTTTAACCAAGATTTGCTTGGGACAATGAGGCTGATGCGCTTGCGTGTCTCCGAAGCGATGAATGCTTCGACTATGCCTGCTCGAAATTTCCCGCCGATTAATCTGCCGCATAAAATCGGCCGAAATGATTTCGTCACAGTCCGAAATGTTCAATCGGGTATAGTTTCGACTGTGAAATTTAAGAAAGTTAGTCATTTAATAAAAAGTCATGAACTAGTTTTGTTATCCGTTAATACAAGCCGCTGATTCGGTGTGGTGTATTGGTCGCGCGCAGCTCTCGATCTAGATGTTTAGTTTGGGGGTACGTTGCATTCCATGGTTAGAATAACTCGCGTATTTTTCAAGAATCTGAACTTGGTTCCACAGTGACAAGCATTATTGAATTACAAACAGAAAATCATAGGGGTCGGGTTCGTTTTTTGGGAGCATAAGGCGGTCGTCACGGACCTGACTCCAACCTTGAAAGAAGACCATTTCAGCGTTCCGACCAAGTGGGACGGTGACCGCTTCGACGTGATGCTCCGGTTCTGTGGGGCTTTGCCTGACGCTCCGTGGTCCTCCGCCAACTGTCCCCGCGCCTGATGAGCGGTGCTAGCGACGCACCGTTCTCACAGCTTAAGGGATAGTAGCGGGAGCATCAGCCGACGATCCCCTGTGGCTTAGGCCCGGCCGTGGATCGTCGGCTGATGCTCCCTACTAACGCCCGATCTGATGCCCGTTCTATCGTGCCGCGATCGTTGCTCACGCTCCTTGTATGCCCCCTCCCCTGTCACAACGCTGTCACAACGATAGGGCGGATCGTGCAGTTAGGCGGCATTGTGGTTCGTTCAGAGTAAGTGTAGCTTATATCGGTAACAGATTGATCGGGAATAGGTATCTGAACCGTACGGCCGTTCAACCGTGATCTTAGCTTAGATCTAGCGTTGCCCTCCGAAGGCAAAGGTCACACGTTCGAATCGTGTCGGGTGCGCCAACAAATCTCTTTGGAAAAAAGGCCTGAGCGCCGCGGCTTGAGGGCCGGACCAGCTCCTCGGCATCAGGCCCACCAAACCGGGGCAATCCCGGTCGGTAAAATGGCTGGGGCGAGTGTATGGCCGATCGCGCAGGCCCGCTCACGCGACGTAGCGATCGAGCGCCGGATCGTCGCTTGCGATGTCGGGGGCCCGGCCGGACACGAGGTCGGCGAGCAGGTGGGCCGAGCCGCAGGCCGTCGGCCAGCCGAGCGTCCCATGACCCGTGTTGGTGAACAGGTTCCCGACCCGGGTACCCCCCACGATCGGCGTGCCGTCCGGCGTCATCGGCCGTAGGCCGGTCCGGAACACGGCCCGGTCGAGGTCGCCGCCGGCCGGAAAACGGTCCTGCACCGAGCGCGCGCGGAGTTCGCGGCGCCAAGGACGTGCCCGCCTTCCGCCGCCTCGGCTGGTGGATCGTCGTGGTCTCGTTCCTGACCAATTCCGGGACGTTCCTCGGCGCCGTCCTCATCGCGCAGGTCGTCATGCACTCGCCGCTGGGGTGAACCGCCGCGCCGATCGGCGTAGGGTCCGGGCGGGGGATCGAGGCGCTCCGGCGGCCTCCCGTAGTTGAGAGAGATCGCATGCGTATCGAGCCGGAGACCGTGGAGCGGATGGTCGCGTGGCGGCGCGACCTGCACGCCCATCCCGAGCTGGCCTTCCAGGAGGTCCGAACGGCGGATCTCGTCGCCCGGGAGCTGGCCGCCTGCGGCCTGTCGGTGAAGACCGGGCTCGGGCGTACCGGGGTGGTCGGGACCCTGAGCCGGGGCGACGGCCCGGCCATCGGCCTGCGGGCCGACATGGACGCCCTGCCGATCCAGGAGGCCACCGGCCTCGCCCACGCCTCCCGGACGCCCGGCGTGATGCATGCCTGCGGGCATGACGGCCACGTGGCGATGCTGCTCGGCGCCGCGCGGCACCTCGCGGCGCGCACCGATCTGATCGGGACGGTCCACGTCATCTTTCAGCCGGCGGAGGAGTGCGAGGGTGGCGGGCGCGCCATGGTCGAGGACGGCCTGTTCCGGCAGTTCCCGTGCGACTCCGTCTATGGCCTGCACAACTGGCCGGGCCTGAAGCTGGGGACCTTCGCCACCCGGATCGGCGCCATCATGGCCTCCCTCGACACGTTCGAGATCACCGTCGCCGGGTTCGGCACCCATGCGGCCATGCCGGAGCGCGGAATCGACACGCTGGTGGTCGTCTCCGAGATCGTCCTCGCCCTGCAGACCGTCGTGAGCCGCCGGATCGCCCCCACGGACCCGGTCGTGCTCAGCGTGACACAGATCCACGGTGGGGACGCCTACAATGTCATCCCCGACCGTGCCGTCATCCGCGGCACCGTCCGGTGCTTGAACGAGGCGGTGCGCAAGCGCGTCGCGGAACTGGTCGCGGCCATCGCCCAAGGCACCGCCGCCACGCACGGGGCCAAGGCAGAGGTCTCGTACCGGTTCGGATACCCCGCCACCATCAACACCGGCGATGCCGTCGGGATCGCGCTCGACGCGGCTGCGGCGGTCCCTGACATCACGATGCGCCACGGGGACGTCATGCCCTCCATGGCGTCCGAGGATTTCGCCTACATGCTCGAAGCCTGCCCGGGCGCCTATGCCTGGATCGGGACGGATGGGGCCGAGCGCGGTCCGCCGCTCCACAATCCGGCCTACGATTTCAACGACGCGGCCCTGTCGATCGGCGCGGGTTATTGGGCCGCTGTCACGACGCGCCTGCTGGGTGGACGATAGCTGTTCCGCCGCAAGTAGCGACCCGGCTGCGGAAGGCCGGGCCGCAACAACCCGCCGCGTCGATGAGGGCGGACCGCATGTCGAGGAGAAGCGGCTCGTCTTGCATCGGCTCGATCCTGTGGGCTGGCGGAACCAGGCATGACAGCCCCCTGGCGGGCCATCGGACGGCCTGGGCTCCGCCTGCGGGCTGACGAAGTCGGGGCCGGGCTCATGCATGAAGCAGGGGGGGAGCGCTGTCGTCGCCAAATTCAGGGCGTTCGCGAATTGCTGAATCCGGCGGCATCCCGGGCAGCTTGGCCGAACGCCCAATCGTGATGCGCTTCCCCGCTACGGCAGACCCGCACGCCCCTCCGTGGCCTTGGCCAGACGCTCTCTCAGCACCTTCAGTTCGGTGAAGCGGATCGTAACGTCCCGCATCACCGCAACCATGCCGGTCAGCGCCCCTCGCGCATCCCTGAGCGACACGATGGTGAACTCCAATGCGATCTGCCGCCCGTCCTTACGGACGCCCGGGACGGACAGGAGGGCGCCCTCACCGTAGCGGCTCTCCCCGGTCGCCATGGTCTGGCGGTACCCCTCCCAGTGGCGCTTGCGCAGCCGTTCGGGGGTGATGAGGTCGAGCGATCGGCCGATGGCCTCGTCGGACGTGTAGCCGAAGATGCGCGCGGCGCCCGGGTTCCAGATGCGGATGATCCCCTCGCTGTCAGAAGCGATCACCGCCTCGGCGGCGGCAGACAGGATCGCGTCAGCCACTGTACGCGCGTCGTCCATGCAGGCGCTCCTCCGGTCGTGGCGCCGCTCACCTGTGAGGGGCGGCGCCATCGTGATCAGGCGGCCTGCCGCGGCTCTTCCATCAACGCATCTACTGGACCGAAGTATGCGAACCGGATCCGTCGCCGGAATGCCCTGCCGATCCTGCGCTTCCGGCTTCGCGCAGACAGCATGCCGTTGGGCCATCACCGGGGGCGGCCTGCCTGTGTTGCAAAGCTTCGTCCAACCGAGCAGAAAGGTCGCCCGACAGCCGGAGCGCAGCGCCCTGATCCCACAGGCGCGCCGGGCCATCGATGACACCGCGGGTCAGGCCGGCTCCCCCGCGGTCGTGCTTCCGGTGATGGAGGGGACCGTCCATCGGGGTAGCCGCCATCTGACGAGGACACGGTGCAGAGAGCGAGTATCTTCCTCCGGATCGAGCTGGGGGCCGATACCCTGCTTGGACCCGGCAAAGCCGCCCTCCTCCAAGGGATCCGCGAGACGGGCTCGATCGCGGCCGCGGGCCGACGCATGGGGATGAGCTACAAACGCGCCTGGTACCTGATCGACACGCTCAACAACGCCTTCAAGGGACCCGTGGTCACGGCCAACCGGGGTGGGAAGGCCGGCGGCGGCGCGCAGCTCACGCCGATGGGAACCGCCATCCTCGACAGCTACCTGCGCATGGAGCAGCTGGCCTCGGAAGCGGTCGCGGGCGAACTCGATCTGCTCGGCTCCTTGATGGCCCCGATCCCACAGTGATGGATCGCCGGTCCGTTGCGGCGCGCGCCCTGTGCAAATCGCACTGACGCCCTGATCGCGCCCGGTCGGCACGCCAGAGCGTGCCGACCGGAAGACCGTGCGGGCCGTTTCTACTCTGCAGCCATCGGTGCCGCTTGGGCCGGTGACACCCGGGCCGCGCAGAACTTGAATTCCGGGATCTTGCCCATCGGGTCGAGTGCCGGATTGGTCAGCAGATTGGCGGCGGCTTCCGCGTAGCAGAACGGCATGAAGATCATGCCCGCCGGGACATCGCGGTCGGACCGGACCTTCAACTCGACCGCGCCGCGGCGTGTCTCCAGCTTCATCTTCGAGCCCGGCTCGAGCCCGAGGCGGTAGAGCTCGCGCGGCGCCATGAAAGCCACGGCCTCGGGTTCGAGCGCGTCGAGGACACCGGCGCGCCGCGTCATCGAGCCGGTGTGCCAATGCTCCAGGACGCGCCCGGTCGACAGCACCATCGGAAACTCCGTGTCCGGTACCTCGTCCGGCGGCACGATGGCGGCCGGGACGATCTTGGCGCGTCCGCTCTCGGTCGGGAAGCCGGCGTAGAAGATGATCTCGTTGCCGGGCTTGTCCGGGGCATCGACCGGGTAGGTCACCGCGCCCTCGCGCTCCAGGCGCTCCCAGGTGATGTTGTTCAGGGACGGCATCACCTGCGCCATCTCGGCGAAGATGTCGGCCGGCCCGTTGTACGTCCAGGCCAGCCCCAGGCGCTTGGCGAGTTCCTGGATGATCCACCAATCCTGCCGCGCGTCACCCGGCGGGGCGACGACCGGCTGCGCGATCTGCACGCGGCGGTCGGTGTTGGTGAAGGTGCCGGCCTTCTCGGCGAAGGCCGAGGCCGGCAGCACCACGTCGGCGTGGAACGCGGTCTCGGTCAGGAACAGGTCCTGCACGACGAGGTGGTCGAGCATCGCCAGCGCGTGCCGGGCGTGGTTGAGGTCGGGGTCCGACATGGCCGGATTCTCGCCCTCGACGAACATGCCCTTGATCGTGCCGGCGTGGATCGCCCGCATGATCTCGACGACGGTCAGGCCCCGCGTCGGGTCCAGCTTCTGGCCCCAGAATTCCTCGAACAGCTCGCGCACGAGGTCCTTCTCGACCGACTGATAGTCCGGGTAGACCATCGGGATCAGCCCGGCATCCGAGGCGCCCTGAACGTTGTTCTGGCCGCGCAGCGGATGCAGCCCCGTCCCCGGGCGACCGATCTGGCCGGTGACGAGGGCGAGCGCGATCAGGCAGCGGGAATTGTCCGTGCCGTGGACATGCTGGCTGACGCCCATGCCCCAGAAGATGATCGACGATTTGGCACGCGCGTAGAGCCGCGCGACCTCGCGCAGCGTCTCCGCGTCGATGCCACAGACCGGAGCCATCTTCTCCGGGGTGAAATCGACGATCTTCTCCTTCAGGGCCTCGAAGTTCTCCGTGTACCCCGCGATGTACTGCTCGTCGTAGAGCTTTTCCTCGACGATGACGTTCAGCATCGCGTTGAGCATCGCGACGTCCGAACCCGGACGGAAGGCGAGATGCCGGTAGGCGTGACGCGAGAGCGTCTGCCGCCGCGGATCCATCACGATCAGCTTGGCGCCGCGCTGCTTGACGGCGTTCTTGAGGAAGGTCGCGGCGACCGGATGGTTCACGGTCGGGTTGGCGCCGATCACGATGATCACCTCGGCGTCCAGGGCCGCCGAGAACGGAGCCGTGACGGCGCCCGAGTTCAGGCCTTCCATCAGGGCCGCGACCGAGGAGGCGTGGCAGAGCCGGGTGCAGTGATCGACGTTGTTGGAGCCGAAGCCGAGCCGCACCAGCTTCTGGAAGAGGTAGGCCTCCTCGTTGGAGCCCTTGGCGGAGCCGAAGCCGGCCAGCGCCCTGCTTCCGTGGGTGTCGCGGATCCGCTTCAGGCCGCCGGCGGCGCGATCGAGCGCCTCCTCCCAGGTCGCCTCCCGGAAATGCGTCCAGGGATTGGCCGGGTCGACCTGGTCGTTGGCGTCCTTGGGTACGTTCTCCAGGCGGATCAGCGGCGCCGTCAGCCGATGGGGATGGTGGACGTAGTCGAAGCCGAACCGGCCCTTCACGCAGAGCCGGTTGTGGTTGGCCGGACCATCCACGCCCTCGGCGTAGATGATGCGCTCGTCCTTGACCTTGTAGGAGACCTGGCAGCCGACGCCGCAATACGGGCACAGCGACGTGACCTCCCGGTCCGGGTAGACCGTCCGGGTGTTGTGCTCGGCGTCGAGGTAGGCCGAGGGCATGAGGGCGCCGGTCGGGCAGGCCTGGACGCACTCGCCGCAGGCCACGCAGGTCGAGCCCCCCATCGGGTCGTCGAAGTCGAAGACGATCTTGGTGCCGGCCGAACGGTAGGCCATGCCGATCACGTCGTTGACCTGAACCTCGCGGCAGGCGCGCACGCAGAGATTGCACTGGATGCAGGCATCGAGGTTGACGCTCATGGCCGGGTGGCTGAAGTCGCCCGTCCACCGCTCGGCCACCGGGAAGCGGCTCTCGGCGACCTCCACGAAATCGGCCTGGGCCCAGAAATGCGAGGTCGGATCGTGCGAGGTCGCGCGCTCCGGCTGATCCGCCACCAGCAGTTCCAGCACCATGGCGCGGGCCTTGGTCGCCCGCTCCGTGGCCGTCTTGACCTTCATGCCGATCGCGGGCGTGCGCTTGCAGGACGCGGCCAGGACGCGCTCGCCCTCGATCTCGACCATGCAGGCGCGGCAATTGCCGTCCGGGCGATAGCCCGGCGCGGGCTTGTGGCAGAGGTGCGGGATATGGGTGCCGAGCCGCTTGGCGACGGACCAGATCGTCTCGCCGGGGCCCGCCTCGACCTGCACGCCGTCGAGTTCGAAGGCGATGGTGGGCGGGGCGGTGGGACGGTCCTCAAGGCCGAACAGGCCGGACGGCTCCGGGGCGGCCTGACCGCCCGATTTCGACCCTTGCGAGTAGGCACCGCCCGCGCCGGGTTGCGCGCTGGGTGCGGGTCCGCCGGCATCCTGGCGGCTGTCCGCCCGGATTTCGGGCCGCTCGGTCCTGGCACCGTGCGTATCGGGGGCGTTGCTCATACGTCCGCTCCAAGCTCGGGCTTCAAATGGCGCTGCACGACGATCATTCGGCGGCCATGGCCCGGCCCTCCGGGAAGAGGTCGGGGAAATACTTAATCACGGTGCTGACGGGATTTGAGGCGGCTTGGCCGAGACCGCAGATCGAGGCATCGCGCATGCACTGCGCCAGCTCTCCGAGCAGCTCCCTGTCCCAGGCGCCGCTCTCCATCAGCATGCGGGCCTTCTGCGTGCCGGACCGGCACGGCGTGCACTGCCCGCAGGATTCGTCCTCGAAGAACCGCATCAGGTTCAACGCGGCCCCGCGCACATCGTCCCGATCCGACAGGACCACGACGGCGGCGGAGCCGATGAAGCAGCCGTACTTCTCGAGGGTCCCGAAATCGAGCGGGATGTCGTTCATCGAGGCCGGCAGGATGCCGCCCGAGGCGCCGCCCGGCAGGTAGGCCGCGAAGGTGTGCCCCTCGGCCATGCCGCCGCAATACTCGTCGATCAGCTCCTGGATGGTGAGACCGGCCGGCGCCAGCTTCACGCCCGGCTCCTTCACGCGGCCGGAGACCGAGTACGAGCGCAGGCCGACGCGGCCGTTGCGGCCGTGGCTCTTCCACCAGCCGGCCCCCCGCTCGATCAGGTCGCGGACCCAGAACAGCGTCTCGACATTGTTGATGAGCGTCGGGCGGTTGAACAGGCCGACCTGGAACGGGAACGGCGGCTTGTGCCGCGGCAGCCCGCGCTTGCCCTCCAGGGATTCGATCAGCGAAGATTCCTCGCCGCAGATATAGGCGCCGGCACCGCGGCGGAGATGGATGCGCGGCCCGCCCGCGGGAAGCTTGGCGATCTCGCGCGTCAGGATCTCGCGGGCGATGGGGTATTCGTCGCGCAGGTAGATGTAGACGTCCGGCGCCTCGACCACGTGGGCACCGATCAGCATGCCTTCCAGGAAGCGGTGCGGATCGGTGTTGAGGTAGAGCTGGTCCTTGAAGGTGCCGGGCTCGCCCTCGTCGCCGTTGACCGCCATCAGGCGCGGCCCGGGCTCGCCGCGCACCGACCGCCACTTGCGCCCGGCGGGAAAGCCCGCCCCACCGAGGCCCCGCAGGCCGCCGTCGTCGAGTACGGTCAGGACGTCATCGACCGGCAGCGCCCCGCTCCGGATGCGCTCCAGCGTGGCATAGCCACCGGCCGCCCGGTAGGCGTCATAGTCGGTATAGGCGGGGATGTGGGCGTGGGTATCCCCGGCCTCGACTGCGGACCTGACGGACGCCACGTCGGCCTTGTGCAGGAAATTGTGCCCGACTTCGACGGCCGGCGCGTGGTCGCACAGGCCGACGCAGGGCGCCCGCACGACGCGCACCGCGTCGGAGGCGAGCTCCCGCCGCAGCGTCTCCAGCAATTCCTCGGCGCCGAACATCGCGCAGGTGAGGCTGTCGCAGACGCGCACGGTGAGACGCGGGATGTCGGCGTCCCCCTCCTTCACGACGTCGAAATGCGCGTAGAAGGTCGCGGTCTCGAAAACCTCCGCGAAGGCCAGCCCCATCTCGTCGGCGAGCGCGGCGAGGTGCTCCGCGCTGATCTGACCGTAGGTGTCCTGGACGAGGTGGAGATGCTCGATCAGCAGGTCGCGCTGGCGCGAGCGCGCACCGAGCAGTTCCTCGATCTCGACCTTCGCCCGCGGCTCGACCTGGCGCCCCTTCGGCACCGGGCGGGCCTTGTTCCGCCCGCGGCCGGGATGCGCGAAGGTCCTGATAGTCCCTGGTGCCTCACTCATACGCGATCTGTTTTCCAGCGTGTCGGACGGACGAAAGGGTGTGTGCGGTCGCGGTCGCGCCTACTGGCCGCCGAAGGCCCGCAGCGGCTGGCCGGCCTCGGAACGGTGCTCCATCGTGACCGCGCCCGTGGCCTCATCGAGCGTCGCGACGCGCGGCCCGACGACCGATCGGAGATCGGCCTCGAACGCGTCGAGCGCTGCGTTCAGCCGCTCCAGCGACGCCGACGGAGCGTCTCCGGCCTGCTCATGAAGGGCGTCGGCCAGGAGGGTGTGCAGCCGTGCGGTCAGCGCCTCCGTGAGGGGCGGCTTCGCTTCGGCGGCGTAGGCCTGCACGATGGCGTCCGGGGCCTGGGCGGCCCGCGTCGTGGCATCCGTACTCATGCCGGCTCGCTCGTCGATCTACGCTGCATGACGTGCCCGTTCGGGTCGGTGGCGTGGCGTTCGCTGAATGATGAATTATACAGCCGTTATAGCCGCGTTGGTATATTGCTTTTGCCGCAGGTTCAAATCGGGACAGGGGCGTAGGCGCGTTGGCCGCAGGCACGGTTCAGCCTTGCCCGGACGGGCCGGTCGGGGCACTGACCGGTAATGGTAAAGGCGGCGAAGCGGTGTCGGTCATGCGGGTGATCGGTCTTGCCGGGTGGAGCGGATCGGGCAAGACGACCTTGCTGGTCCGCGTGATCCCGGCGCTCGTCGCGCGCGGCGTGCGGGTTGCCACGCTCAAGCATGCCCACCACGACTTCGATACCGACAAGCCTGGCAAGGATTCCTACGAGCACCGCAAGGCCGGCGCGAGCGAGGTCCTGGTCTCGTCGGGCCGACGCTGGGCGATCGTCCACGAACTCGGGGACGAGCCGGAAGCGACGCTGGCCCAGCTGCTCGGCCGGATCAGCCCCTGCGACCTCGTCGTCGTCGAGGGTTTCAAGCGCGAGGCCATTCCCAAGATCGAGGTCTATCGCGGCGCGAACGGCCGGCCGCCGCTGCATCCGCATGACCCGCTGATCGTCGCGGTCGCCAGCGACACGCCCTTCGCCGCTGCCGATGTCCCGGTCGTCGATCTCAACGATGCTGACGCCGCGGCGATGCTGATGCGGGACTCCGCCAGGCCCATCGATCGGGTGCTGAGGGATCTGGCGGCGCAGAGCGCGACTTGAGGGACTGGCCTACCCGGCTCAGGGGGCCGCCTTCCTGAAGACGATCGTGGTCAGCGTCACGGTGCGCGGGTGATCGGGCTGCGACATCGACCAGTCGGTCGCGTGACACACGGCATGCAGTTCGGGGACGTCCGCCGCCTCGTCCCGGAAGAGATGACCCGTCCAGCTCTTGATCGTGCGTGAGGCGGCGGAACTCGTCACGAAGCCGATGTTGTCGCCCTTGACCGCCCCGACGAGCATCCGGCAGCTCAGCGGCGCGTCCCGCTCGGTCGGCTTGGCGGTATAGGTGCCCGACACGGCATCGCCGCATTGCAGGAGGCGGATTTCGGCGCCTGTTGCGCTACGCCACAAGCCCTCAAACATCGGTGCGTCAGGCTTCCAGCCTTGCGGGCCCTTCGTCGCGCGAAGTCCGATATTTATGCACGGCTATAACGCTTTTGTCAGCCTAAAATGCCGGATCGGGCGCTCGTCACGGCGGGCCTCCCGAAGCGTCGGGCCGCAATCGGCACGGTCGCCGACCGCACCGACGATGAACCGGGGGGCGCAGTCCACGGTTCATAGGGTGTGTTGGCGTGGGTTCGGAGAGCCTGGAATGCGCGGTGCCCGTCTCGAAGCCAGGATGCTGGGGGTCCTCCTCGTCACCGCCGCCGCGCTGCCTGCGGCGGCGGCGCCAGCGCAGCGATCGGATGCGCCCGCGGCCCGGTTCCTCGAGGGACCGGAGCCGGGAACCATCCCGGCCTCGCAGATGATCGGGGTTCCGGTGATCGGCATGGATCACGTCGGGGTGGGTAAGATCGAGGACGTGCTGATCGACGGGAGCGGGCAGGTCCGGGCCGTGGTCATCGGGGTCGGCGGATTCCTGGGACTGGGCGAGAAATCCGTGGCGCTGCCCTTCGACCAGATCGCCTGGAACTTCAGCGATGTGCCGCTGACGGGCGGTCCGAGCTCGGTCGTGACGCCTGAGACCGCGCCCAGCGCCGAGGCGGCCGCGCAGGCGGGGCCGGACACGATGCCGGGCGCGCAAACCACCCGCGAGACCCTCGCGGCGGTTCAGAACCAGCACAGCGGTCGCGTGACCGAGGCGACCGGCTCCGTGGGGGCCGAGCGACCCAGCGGCACGCCGGCGACGATCCCCGTCGGCGACAAGCCCTGGCGCGCCGAAATCCGCCTGACGCGGGCGCAACTGGAGGCCGCGCCGGCGTTCCGCTCGGGGAAGTCCCGCCTCTAGCGTTCAAGCTGCACCCGGGAGAGAGTCATGCGAAAAGTCGTCCTGACCGGCCTGATCTGGGCTACGAGCCTCCAGGGCGCGCTGGCCCAGCAAACCAACCCGGCGCCCCCGATCTCGGAGACGGGCCCCGCGCAATCGAGTTCGGGTGCGGCCACGGCCGCGGCGCTGGATTTCAACTGGGTCTGGTTGAGCCTGCTCGTGGCCGTCGTGGTCCTGGCCCTCTGGTACATCGCGCGTCGACGCCAGTCCGGTCCGCCGCCCCGCTGAGACCCGGTCAGCGCGGCACGGATCCGCCGGCGCTCGGGAAGAACAGCTGTTCGCCGTCGACCGTGTAGCCCGCGATCGCCTGCTGCCCCGCCGGCGAGACCAGCCAGTCGATGAAGGCCTGCCCCTCCTTGGCCTTCACGCCGGGGTGTTTGTCGGGATTCACCAGCATCACGCCGTAGGGATTGAACAGGCTCGGGTCACCCTGGACCAAGATGACCAGGTCGGCGCGGTTCTTGAACGCGAGCCACGTCCCCCGGTCGGCCAGGACATAAGCGCCGAGGGCCGAGGCCGTGTTGAGCGCGGGGCCCATGCCCTGGCCGACATCCCGATACCAGGGGCCGCGCACGGCCGCGAGATCGACGCCCGCCTCCTTCCAGCTGCGCAGCTCGGCGCTGTGGGTGCCCGAGCGGTCACCGCGCGACACGAACGGCGCCTTGCTGGCCGCGAGCTTGGCGAAGGCTTCGCGCACGCCCAGGCCGCGCACGCCGGCCGGATCGGAGGCCGGGCCGATCAGCACGAAATCGTTGTACATCACGTCGGAGCGCGTCTTCGCGAAGCCCTCCGCGAGGAACTTGTCCTCGGCCGGGCGGTCGTGGACCAGCACCACGTCGGCATCGCCGCGGCGCGCCGCGTCGAGCGCCTGGCCGGTGCCCAGGGCAACGACCTTCACGTCGATCCCGGACGCCGCCCGGAAGAGCGGGAGGATGTGCTTGAACAGGCCGGACTGCTCGGTCGAGGTCGTCGAGGCCACGACGATCGAGGCCGGTTCGGCATGGGCCGACGCGAGGGGGCCGGCCGCGCTCAGGAGCGCGGCCAAGCCCAGGGTCAGGAGGCGGCGACGGACGGGATCCACGGCAATTCCCCAGCGAGGTAGGCCCGCGCCTCGGACGTGCGGGGCGAGAGCAGGATCTGGCGGGATGGACCATGCTCGACGGCGCGGCCGGAGGCCAGCACGATCGCCGTGTCGGCGAGGCGCGCCACCTGCCCGAGATTGTGGGAGACGAGCACCACCGTGGTGCCCGCCCGCGCCATCGCGGAGACCAGCCCCTCGACGATCTCGGTCGAGGTGGGGTCGAGACTCGCGGTCGGCTCGTCGAGGAGGAGCAGGTCGGGTTCGACCGCCCAGGCGCGGGCCAGCGCCAGCCGCTGCTGCTCGCCGCCGGAGAACCGCGTCGCGGCATCGCGGGCCCGCTCCGCGAGGCGGACCCGGGCGAGCGCCTCCTGCACCCGCGCGGCGCGGACAGGCCGAGGCAGGCCCCCGAGGGCCAGCGCGACGTTCGCGGCGGCGGTCGCGCGGATCAGCGCGGGCCGTTGAAACACGAAGGCCCGCCGCTGCGGGCCGACCCGGACCGTTCCGCCGTCGGGTCGCAGCAGCCCGTCGATGACCCGGAGGGTGACGCTCTTGCCCGCTCCGTTCGGTCCGATGACGGCCGTGACGCTCCCCGGCGCGACCTCCAGGCAGAGCCGGTCGAGCACCCTTCGCCCGTCGAGGGACAGGGTCACGTCGTCGAGGCGGATGGCCGGGGGCGCGCTCATCCGTACACGCGCGCGGCGTGGCGGCGGAGCAGGGCGACGGTGACGTTCACCACCAGAACGAGGCCGATCAGCACGAGGCCGAGCGCCAGGGCGAGGCTGAGATCGCCCTTCTGGGTCTCCAGCGAGATCGCCGTCGTCATCGTGCGGGTATAGCCGTCGATGTTCCCGCCGACGACGAGGACCGCACCGATCTCCGAGATCGCCCGCCCGAAGGCCGCGAGCGCCGCGGTCACCAGGGAGAAGCGCACGTCGTAGATCATCGCCGCGGTCTGGCGCGGTGCGGAGAGCCCGAGGGAGCGCAGCTGCTCCCCGAGATGCACCCGGGCATCGGCGACGACCTGCTGCGTGAGGGCGGCGACGAGCGGGGTCGCGAGCGTCGCCTGCGCGGCGATCATCGCACCGGGGGTGAACAGCAGGCCGAGCGGTCCGAGCGGCCCGGAGCGGGAGAGAACGAGGTAGAGCGTCAGGCCGACGAGCACCGGCGGCAGACCCATGAAGGCGTTCAGCAGGCCGACCGCAGCGCCGCGTCCGGGAAAGCAGGCGACGGCCACGAAGGCACCCAGGGGAATGCCGAGCACGAGGCCGATGCCGACGGCGGTGAGGCTGACACGCAGCGACAGCCACGCGATCGCCAGCACGTCACGATCCAGGCTGGACAGGCGGGACAGAATCTCTTGAAACGTCTGCATCATGCGCCCGGGATGGGACGAGGCGGATGGCGAGATCGGCCGATGAGTCCGGCCTCGAAGCGCGGACTGGGCGGCATGGACCTGTCATGCCTACCAGAGGAGCGCGTGCGGATAATAGGTGAGCCTATCGCCCGGGGCGACCGCTGTCGCGTCGTCGGGAAGTTCGACGAGGCCATCGCTCTCCGTCAGGGAGGTGAGGACGCCCGCCCCTTCGCGGGGGAATTTGCGCGCCACGGGGGCGCCGTCGGGCCCGCGTTCCAGGCAGACCCGCACGTATTCCCGCCGGCCCGGCTTCTTGCGGTATTCGAAAGCGGCGCGCACGGGCCACGCGGCCGGGGTCTCGGGCAGGCCGCCGCCGAGCCGTGCGAGGAGCGGTCGCACCACGAAGAGCAGCGTGACGTAAACCGCGACCGGGTTGCCGGGCAGCCCGACGAACAGCGTGTCCCCGATCCGGCCGATGGCGATCGGCCGCCCCGGCTTGATCGCGAGCCGCCAGATGTCGAGCCGGCCCAGCGCCTCGACCGCCCCCTTCACGTGATCCTCTTCCCCCGTCGAGACGCCGCCGGAGGTGAGGACCAGATCATGGTCGCCGCTGGCCGCGTCCAAGCGGGCCTTCAGGGCCGCCGGGTCGTCCCGGACGATCCCGAGATCGTCGACCGCGACACCGAGGCGCTTCAGGAGCGCCGCCAGCAGGGCGCGGTTCGAATCGTAGACCTGACCGGGCCGCAACGGTACGCCGGGCTCGGCCAGCTCGTCGCCGGTGGAGAACAGCGCGACGCGCAGGCGGCGACGCACCGCGAGTTCCGCGTGTCCCGTGGCGGCCGCGAGGGCCAGATCCTGCGGGCGCAGGCGCCGCCCCGCGGGGATTGCCAGACCGCCGCGCGGCAGGTCCTCGCCCGCCGGCCGCGTGTTGGCGCCGCGCTTCAGGTTCGGGGGCAGGGACACATGGTCGCCGTCGGCGCGGACGTCCTCCTGCATGAAGACGGTGTCGGCGCCGTTCGGCATCGGCGCACCCGTGAAGATCCGCACCGCCCCCGCGATCGCCTCGCTGCCCGGAACCGCGCCGGCCGCGAGGCGCCCGCTCAAGGGCAGGCGCGTCTCGCCCGCGTGCGCCAGATCGGCGTGGCGGACCGCGTACCCATCGACCGCCGAATTGGCGAAGGGCGGCAGGTCGTGCTTGGCCAGGACATCGTGCGCGCAGATGCGTCCGTCGGCGCGATCGAGCGGCACGGTCTCGACGTCGGCGAGGACCGGCATGCGCTCGCCGATGCGCGCGACCGCCTCCTCGATCCGCATGAGCTTGCCCCCGAAGGCGAAGCAATCGTCGGTCAGCTGTGCCACCGCCTGCAACTCTCTCGGCTCATGCCCGCCCCGGGCCAGCACCCTGTCGGGCGCCCTCCCCCGGGTAAGGACGATATCGGCGATGCGTTCCGCATCGTCGAGCCCCGCATTCCCGCCTCGGACCAAGCGGCGGGACCGTGAGACGCGTCCCGCTCACGGCGCGCCGTCGGCGGGTGCGAAGCCGAGCGCCTGCAAGGCCTGGATCGCTTCTTCGTCCTTGAGCACGGCCAGGAACGCGGCGAGCGCCGGGGTGGCCTCCACGGTGCCCCGGTGGACGAGGTCGTAGTTCTCCTCGGTCAGAGGCAGGAAGCCGAGACCGTAGCTCTCCGCGACGCTGGAGATCGCCACGCCCCAATCCGCCCGTCCCTGCGCCACCGCGGCGGCGACCGCGTTGTGCGAGCGCGGCTGGTTCCAGAAACCGGCCGGCCGCGCGCCCTTGAGCAGCCCGTCGATCAGCAGGCGCGTGCCCGAACCCGCGTTGCGGTTGACCATCACGGCGTCCGGGTCGGCAAGGGCCGCCGCAACGGCGTCGGCGGGCGCGCGACCCGCGAAGCGCGGATCGTCGCGCCGGAACACGATGCCCTGGAGCCGCCGCCAGCCCGGCACCAACGTCATGCCGGATTCGAGGAACGGCGCGTTGTAGCGCCCGGATTCGGGATCGAAGAGGTGCATGGCGGCGAGGTCGCACTCGCCGCGCCGCAAAGCCGCGAGGCCCCCGGCCGAGCCGACCCAGATGGTGCGCGCGCGAAACCCGCGATCGGCCAGAAGGCCAACGACGCGGTCGAGGCCGACGCAGTGGCTCCCGACGATCGTGAGATCCGGCGCCGCGATCCCCGCGCCGAGCCGCACGACGGAGACAGACTCCCCCGGCTCCAGGCCCGGGCGCTCGGCCGGCACGACGAAAAAGCCGTCGGCCTGGGAGAAGGCGGTGACCGATCCGGAGCCCTTGGGCAGCGGCAGGGCGATGGTCCCGTCCGGCCCGCGGGCGAGGGAGGTCATCACGAACTCGGTCCGGCCGAGTTCCGATGACACGCGCTGCGTGAGGCGCGCCGCGACGGTTTCCTCCTCCCGGGGCGGCAGCCCGGCCTGCGCCCGGATCAGGGGCACGACGAAGTCGTGGAAGGTGAACATCGCCGAGGTCGGAAAGCCCGGCAGCACCACGATCGGCTTGCCCTGGGCCAGGGCGAGGCAGAGGGGTTTTCCGGGCTTCAGCGCAACGCCGTGGACGAGGATGCCGGGCTCGCCCAGCCGGGAGAGGACGCGATGCGAGACATCGCCGGCGCCCTTGGAGGTCCCTCCCGAGAGCACGACGAGGTCGTGGGCGCGCAGGGCGTCCCCAAGGACCGCCTCCAGGGCTGCCGCGTCGTCGCGCACGATGCCGAGCCGCACAGGCGCGCCGCCATTCTCGGCAACGGCCGCCGCGACGATCTCCCCGTTCGAATCGTAGATCGAGCCCGGCGGCAGCGGCGCGCCGGGGGCGACCAGCTCGTCGCCCGTGGAAAGGATTGCGACGCGCGGGCGCCGCACCACCGCCACCGCGGGCAGCCCGCAGGCGGCCAGCATGCCGATCTCGCGGGCCGTGATCCGCAAGCCGCGGCGCAGCACGGTTTCGCCGGCGGCCATATCGGCGCCGGCATAGCCCACGAACTGTCCAGGCCGGACGCCTGCCGCCACGCCGATGGCGAGCGCCTCCGCGTCGAACTCCGTCTGCTCGACCATGATGACCGCGTCCGCCCCGCGGGGGATCACGCCGCCCGTGGCGATGGGCGTGGCCGTGCCGGGCCGCACCGCCAGGGCCGGCGCGACGCCGCAGGCCAGGATCTCCCGGTTGAGCGCGAGGCGCCGCGGGCTCGCCGGCGAGGCCCCCTCGGTATCGGCTGCGCGCAAAGCGAAGCCGTCCACGAGCGCACGATCGAAGGGCGGGACGTCCCGCGGCGAAGCGACGTCGCGGGCCAGCACCCGTCCGAGCGCGTCGGACAGGGAAACACTCTCGGGCGGCAGCGCCACGTGCGGGATTGCGGCCCGGAACGCCGCGAGGGCCTCCGCGCGGCTCATCACCGTCAGGAACTGCTCCTGGCGCGAGGCGGCCGCGAGCCGCTCGGCGAAGGCCGTCTCGGTTTCCGAAGTCGAATCCGGGCTCACAGCGGCCAAACCTCGATCTCTTCGCCGGCCGGATGGCCCTCGCGCTCCGGTGCGACCATCACGACCCCGTCTGCCTCGATCAACCGACGCAGCGGCAGCTCGGCTCCCCCGAGGGGCTCGACGCCGGCCGGCCGGCCGCGCACGAAGATCACCTCCGTCAGGCCGATGGGCGAGGCGATCTTGCGCAGCAGCCGGGCGCGTCGCGGCGGCACAGCCTGCGCGCCGGTCAGCCGCGCCAGGAGCGGTCGGCCGAGCGCCAGGAAGACCGTGAGGGCCGCCTCGGGACGCCCGGGCAGGACCAGCACCGGACGCCCGCCCACGGCGCCGATCGCCGCGGTCTCGCCGGGCCGCAGGGCGATCCCGTGCGCCCGCAGCGCCCCGGCGCGGCCGAGCGCCTCCGCGCTGTGATCGGTGCGGCCGAAGCCGCTGCCGCCGAGCACGAGGACCGCATCGGACGCGCCGTCGCGGACGGATCCGGCGATGGCTTCGGCGATGGCGTCGGGGCCGCTGCCGGTCGCGGCGATCTCGGCCATTCCACCGTGATCCTCGACGAGGCGGGCGATCAGGGACGCGAGGGGCTCCAGGACCGGCGTGCGGGTGGGCAGGATCCGCAGCCGCGGCAGCCGCACGCTCACGGAATCCAGGCCGGCGGCCGCGAGCCCGAGGCGCTGGAGCGCGCCGATACGGCTGCCGGCCGCGATCAGGATCTCGCCCGCACCGATCTCCTCGCCCGGCGCGCGCACGCCCTCGCGCACGGCGACATCGGCCACCACGGCGTCGCCCTCGAACCCTTCGGGCAGGAGCACCGCGTCGGTGCCGGTGGGCAGGCCCGCCCCGGCCTCGATCCAGGGCGGCGGCGACACGAGCATGACCGGGGCATAGGGCGACGCGCCGCCGACGGAGGCGGCCTCGACCGCGAAGCCGTCGCGCAGGGCCGCGGCGCATTCCGGCAGGTCGCGGGGCGCCGCGACCGCCGCGGCGGCGATCCGGCCCTGCGCCGCCGCGAGCGTCAGGCGGCAGGGCGCGACGGGCGCGACGTCGCCACAGAGCAGGGGCAGCGCGTCCCGGAGCGGCAGCAGGGCCGCGGAGGCGGTTCGGGTCATCGCCGGAGCGATGCGTCATCCCGGGGTGATGATCAAGATTCGACCGGTGCGCCGCCCCGTCAACGCCGCGCGGGTTGCCTGGGCGCCCGGAAGATGATCGACGATTGCCGCAGCCGCCGCGACATCCCGGCCGGCGCTCGGCTATGGTGGGCGGCCCCTTCAGAGCCGAGCCCCGATGACCAGCTGTGCGCGGATCCTGAGCGTGATCGCCCTCCTGCTGCTCTGCGGCACCCCGGTCCGCGCGCAGATGCGCGGCCACGGTGGCCCGGTCCGGGCGCTCGCCGTGACCGCCGACGGCCGCCTCGCCATCTCGGGCGGCTTCGACCAATCCGCCATCGTGTGGGCCATCGAGACCGGCGCCGCGCTCGGCGTGCTGCGGTTCCACGACGGCGCGGTGAACGCGGTCGCCGCGCTTCCGGACGGCCGTTTCGCCACGGCCTCCGAGGACGGGCGGATCGCCCTCTGGCGCCTGGGGCGTGCGGAGCCCGAACGGGTGCTGGAGGGCCATACCGGCCCGATCGTCGCGCTCGCGGTGTCGCCGGACGGCCTGTCGCTCGCCTCTGCCTCCTGGGACGGCACAGTGCGGATCTGGCCGCTCGCCGGAGGGGACAGCCGGCTGCTCGATCCGCACCGCGGCCCGGTGAACGCGGTGGCCTTCCTGCCGGGCGGCGCGCCGGTCACGGCCGGCGCCGACGGGGCGGTGCGGCTCTGGCCCGCCGAGGGCGCATCCCAGGTCCTCGCCACCGCGCCCATGGGCCTCAACGCCGTGGCGGTCGCTGCGGATGGCGAGATCGTGGTCGCCGGGGCCGATGCGATCCTCCGCTTCGTCCGAGCCGACGGCACGGTCCGGGCCGCCGCCGAGCTCGGCCCGAACCCGGTCATCGCCCTGGCCCTGTCTCCGGACGGAGCCAGGGTCGCGGCCGCGACGGCGGGCGGGACCATCGCGGTGGTCGGCCGGGCGACGGGTCAGGTCCAGCTGCGGCTCGTGGGGCCCGGCCTTCCGGTCTGGTCGCTGGCGTGGCGCCCGGACGGGGCCGAACTCGTCACGGGCGGCGGCGACCGCCTCGTCCGGCGCTGGGACGCGCGGAGCGGCGAACCGATCGGCGCGCTGATCATGCGGCGCCCGGCCGATCCCCTCGCGGTCCGGCAGGGCGGCCGGGGCGCGGAGGTGTTCGGGGCCTGCGTCGCCTGCCACACCCTGACATCCGACGCGGGCGAGCGGGCCGGGCCGACGCTCGCCGGCCTGTTCGGCCGCCGGATCGCCAGCGTGCCCGGATACCGGTACTCGGACGCGCTGAAGCGGATGGACCTCGTCTGGACGCCCGAGACCGTCTCGCGGCTCTTCGAGATCGGCCCCGCCCGCTACACGCCCGGGACGAAGATGCCCGAGCAGACGATCGGCAGCGACGCGGACCGCGCGGCCCTGATCGAATTCCTCGAACGCGCCACCGCGCCCCGCTGAGGCGCCCGTCAGCCGCCCGCGCGTTCGCGCAGGTAATCCTCGGTCGTCCGGGGTTTCTCGCGTTCCGGCCCCGCGTGCGGATCGAAGCCCTGGTTCACCGCGACCTCGACGCGGCAATCCTCGCACATCGTCAGCGCGCGCAGGCGCGCCTCGCCGCCCGCCCCGCTGAACATCCAGTGCCGCTCGCGCAGCCGCTCGACGATGCGCTCGATCGTCGAGCGCGTGCCGAAGGGCTTGGCGCATTGCGTGCAGCAGAAGGGCTCTTCCTCTTTCACGACCCGACGCGGCGCCGCCCAGGCCTCGAAATCCACCTGCGGACGCAGGGCGATGACGTCCTCGGGACAGGTCGCGGCGCAGAGGCCGCATTGCACGCAGAGGCTCTCCTCGAAGCCGAGAAGCGGCTGCTCGGCACTGTCGGACAGCGCGTGGGTCGGGCAGGCGCTGACGCAGGCGAGGCACAGGGTGCAGTCCGCGACCCGGAAATCGAGGCCGCCGAACGGGGCGCCGGCCGCGAGCGGAACCCGGGTCACGGGGGCCGGGGCGGCGCCGTGCAGGCCGCGGAAGGCATGGCGCAGCACCTCGCGCTTGTTCCCCAGGAACAGCAGACCGGCCGGCACCGCGGTCGGCCGCCCCAGCCTGGCCTGCCGGAGGGCGTCGCCCAGGAGATCCGGGTCGTCGGTCTCGATGGTCTCGACCACGCGCCCGCCGTCCTCCGCCCCGTAGCCCAGCGCCTGCGCCAGCGTCTCCCCGAGGGTCAGAGTTTGGTACAGAGGTTCGAGGTCGTGCTTGGCCCGGGCCCGGGCCAGGACCCGGATGCCGGCCGCGCCGTAGGCGAACAGGGCCGCGATCACCTCCGGTCCGATCTGCGTCACCTCGTTGACCTGCACCGGCAGCACGTGGGCGGGGAGGCCATCGCCATAGCGGCCGAGGGCGTCGATGAGCGGCTCGCCATGGTCGCCGTCGTGGAACAGGACGAGGGCGTTCTGCCCGCCCGCCATCCGGTAGGCGCGCATCAGGCTGCGCAGCCGGCGCATCAGCGCGTCGGAGGTCGGCAGCGCGTAGGCGGCGGCCCCCGTCGGACACACCGCGGCACAGGTGCCGCACCCCGCGCAGACGTAAGGGTCGATGTTCACGGTATCGCCCGCGGGCGCGATCGCACCGGTTGGGCAGACGTCCAGGCAGCGCGTGCAGCCCGTGATGCGGGAGCGGCTGTGGGCGCACAAGTCACCGTGGAAGTCGATGAAGCGCGGCTTGTCGAACGTGCCGACCAGATGGGACGCCTCCGCCAGCACGCGCTCGACGGCGGCCGGATCGCCGGGATCCGCACGCAGATAACCGCTGCGCACCGCGTGGGCCGGAAACAGCGGCGCGCCGGCCGAGAGGTCGATGACGAGATCGCAGGTCGACACGGCGCCGTTCCGCGGCGTGCCGAAGACGAGGTGCGTGCGCGAGGACGGGGCCGGCAGGGCGTAATCGTCGATGCCGAGCTCGAACGCACCGAGATACCCCTTCGCGGTCCGGATCGTACCCTGCAGGACCGGGAAAGCGTTGCGGTGAAGCGGCGGGATCTCGCCGGGGCGCGTCAGCAGGACGGTGATGTCCAGATGCTCGGCGAGCCGCCGGCCGGCCTCGACGGCGGACTCGTCGCGCCCGTAGATCAGGGCGACGCCGCGGCTCTCCAGGGCGACGGTGGCGGCATCGGGGAGCGGCTCTGACGCCATGGCGAGCAGGGCGGCCATCTTCGGTCCGGCCGCCGCGGCGTCGGACGACCAGCCGGCGGTCTCGCGGATCTTGGCATAGGCGACCCGGTCCTCGGCGCCCGCCTCCTCCGCCACCTCGTCGAACAGCGGTGCCTGGAGCGTGCAGGACGCGGTGACGGGCCGCCCGGTCGCCAGGGCCTCCCGGAACCGGTCGAGTTCGCGGCCGCAGAGCTGGTCGGCGGTGCGCAGCGCGCCGCCGCAGGCCTGACCCATGGCGGCGGTATCGAGGGGCATCGTCCGCTCGCAGGAGCAGGCGAGTACGAGACGGTCGGACACGATCGGACCCGGGTACAGCTGCGGATGGATGGCCCCTTCGCGCGGCGGGGCCAGTCCCTTATACGCGAACCGTTCGAAACAACGATCCGGCATGCGGGCGCAGGTCGCAACCCTGTCCCGCCCTCACATCGGCCCCTCGCCAAAGCCGCGCCATGACCGTCCTCGTCGATGCCGGCCCATCCGGGCTGGTCCTGCCCCCCGGCTTCAGCGCGCGCGCAGCGGAGCCGCCAACCGACGCGCATGCGGAAGCCTGCCGGCTCGCCGCGTCCGGCGTGGCGGAGGCGGCGACGCTCGTGCTGAGCCGGCGCGACGACCTGATCGACCTCGCCGTGGTGCTCGCTCCGGCCGAGCCGCTCGCCACCGCGCGCCGCGCCCAGTTCGCCGGGATGGTCGCCTTGGCGAATGCCGTCGGCGCCTTCGGACCGCCGGAGATCCCGGTGACGTTCGACTGGCCCGGGACCCTGCTGTTCAACGGCGCGCGCCTGGGTGGGGGGCGCCTCGCCTGGCCTGAAGCGTGCCGCGAGGACGCGGAGCCCGACTGGCTGGTCTTCTCGGGGACGCTGCTCGCCGCGAAGCTGGCGGCGGGCGACCCGGGGCACACGCCGGATTCCACCGCCCTGGAGGAGGAGGGTTTCGGCACGGACCTGCGCGTGCCCCTGGTCGAGAGCTTCGCGCGCCATCTGACCAAGACCTTCGAGATCTGGCGCGAGGACGGCTTCGGCCATGTCGCGGCGCTCTACCTCGCCCATCTGCCGCTGGAAGCCGGTGTGCGGGCCGCGATCGAGCCTGAGGGCGACGGAAGGCTGACCTGGCCCGACGGGCGGGTCGCGCACCTCCCGCTGCGCGCGAAGCTGGAGGCGCCGGACTGGCGCGATCCGAAGACTGGCGGGGTCCTTCTGTGACGCTCAAGCTCCCCCGAACCCTGCGGCTCGATCCCTCCGACACCTTCGTGTTCGCGCAGGCCGCCGAGCCCGGAGAATGGGCCGTCACCGGGACCTTCCTGTTCCTCGACGGGGATCCGTCGCAGCTGACCGGCAAGGCCCTGACGGCCTTCCGCTCGGGCTTCGTCGGCGTCGGCTCGCTCGGCTTCTCCACCCTCGTGGTCATCAGCGAGGCCAGCGAAGAGGAGCGCGCGCAGGCCGAGGAGCAGCTCGCCCGCCACATCCACGCGCGCTTCGGCGCGCCCGACCGGGAGGCCGCCCGTGCGGCCGCCCGCGAGGAACTCGACGTCGCCGCGTCCCTCTGCGACCTGCCGGTGGGCAGCGTCGTCGCGCTGCACCGCGTCGCGACCGACGGGGCGATCCGGGAGGATTTCCGCACGCTGCACCAACGGCCCGGCCGCGACAGATCCCACGGACGCGCGTTCCTCTTCGTCGAGGACGACGCGGACGAGCCGGAGGAACAGGCCGACCTCGTCGGCCTTCTGCGTGATACGACGGCGGGACGTTAAGCGGATGACCGAGTTCTGGGTCTCAAGCGGCCATCACCTCACGCAGCGCACGGCCGGCGGCGGCCTCACGGTCACGGACGAGCTGATCCTCGCCTATCTGGCGCGGCCCGAACTCGTGCCGCCGGACGACGCCTGCGCGTCCGAGGTCGCCCTCCACGCTGCCCTCCTCGACGCGCCCCGGCGGCCTGTGGAGCCCGCCGAGATCGCCGCCATCGCCGACCCCGACGCCCGGGAGAACTGGGCGGTGATCCTCGCCTTCCGCGATCGGCTGCTCGCGGCCCGCTCCGTGGAGGCCGGCTACCTGTCGCTCGTGCGCGGCGACCTTCAGGGGGTGCCGTCCCTGTTCCTGAACCAGCTCGTCCACCTGATCCTGCGCAACGCCCTCGACGGCTGCGACGATCCCTTCGTCCTGCGCGCGGCCGAGCTGTTCTTCCGCCCGCAGCGCGTGAGCTTTCACGAGGGCGCCGTGCTCCTGGCCGATGCCGAGGTGATCGCCGCCCGCGAGGGAAGCGCGCCGCTCTCGCCCCTGCTGACAATGCTCGGCAAGGAGGCGGCGAACGAGCTGGACGTGCTGACGGCCGAGAATGCCTGGACATACTGGAGCCGGTCGGACGCCTTCACGATGGCGCTCAATCTCGGCTCCGAGCCCCGCAGCCGCGCGGGCTTGGCCCGGGTGATCGAGACCTTCGTGGGCCACCTGCTGAACGTCGCGGTGCGCGTGACGCCCCTCGACCGGCTGGAGGACCCCGACTGGCGCTGGTTCGTCGGCCTCGACCCGGAGGCGACGCGCATCGGCAACGCGCTGTGGCGCGGCGACACGCTCGATGCCGGAACGCGCGAGCGGGTGCTCGCCGTGTTCAGCCTGACCTTCGACGATCCCGCGCAGGTTCTTCCGACCGTGGGGGAGCACCCGGTCTATCTTCTGCTCGCCGCGGCGCCGGATCGGAGCGTGCAGTTCAAGCCGCACAATCTCGTCGTCGGATTGCCCCTCGCCGAAGGCCGGGAGGCCGCCTGACATGTCCCCAACGCCCGAGCATCGCTTCGAGGTCGGCATCATCGTCGCGCGGCGGCGCCTGACCGGCCCTTGGGCGAGCCATGCCTGGCTCCCGGTCGGGGCCCTGCCGGCGGCCGCGGCCGCCGCGCCCTGGACGAAGCTCTCCGAGACCGAGGACGAGGCGACCTTCTATGCCGGCTCGTACGAGGTCGCGCTGCATCCGGGCGAGACCGGGCACTATCGCGACAATCTCGCCTCCGGGCGCCCGTCCCTCTGGGTCGCCCTGCGCAACAACGGCGACGAGACCTACGCGGTCGCGAGCGTCACGGCCGACCCCTATGAGGGGGAATCCATGGCCGAAGGGGTCGGCGAGATCGTCGAGCCGGTGCCGATGCCGCCCGAGGTGCAGGCGAAGCTTCTGGCCTTCTTCGAGGCCTTCCACGTCGAGCGCAAGTTCGAGAAGCGCAAGCGCGACCGCGCCGACCCCGAGGCGCTGGCCCACCGGGCGCAGGGGACTCGGGAGCGGCGCGAATGAGCGAGAATTTCCTCGCGCGGTGGACGCGGCGCAAGCGCGCCGTGCGCGCCGCCGACATGGCGGGACGCACGGCTCCGACCGCCCCCGACGCGGCGCCCCTCCCGGAGCCGGACGCGGAAGGCGCCGAGGCGGATCTCATCGCGCCGCAGACCGGAGCCGAGGCGCGGACGCCGGAACCGGAGCCGGCGGAGGGTCCGGTGCTGGATCTCCCGTCCCTCGAAGCCTTGACCGCGGAGACCGATCTCACCCCGTTCCTGCGGGCCGGCATTCCGGCGGCCCTGCGCAACGCGGCCCTGCGCCGGATGTGGTCGCTCGACCCCGCCATCCGGGACTTCGTCAGCGAGGCGCGGGAATACGCCTACGACTGGAACAGCCCGGGCGGCGTCCCCGGCCTCGGTCCGCTCCTGCCCAGCGACGACGTCCAGGCGATGCTCGGGCGTTTGCTGGGCGGGGCCGCCAGAGCGACGCCGGGGTCGGCTGAGACCCGCGACAGCCAGCCCGACGGTTCGCCGGAGCCCGATCAGACGCCGGAATGCCCCCTTGCGGCCGATCCCGCTCCGCCCGAATCCGATCCGCAGGACCAAGCGCCGGCCCTCTCCGCCCCGGCGGCCACGGTCCAGCAGGCCGCTCCGGCATCCCCCGATCCGGGGGCCGCGCGCGATGCTGTGCCGGCGGTCGCGCAACAGGAGCCGAGTCCGGGGCCGCGCCTGCGGCGCCACGGCGGCGCGATGCCCAATTCGAGCTAGGAGATTTGGATTGCGGGAGATAAGAACCCTTCTTAATGTCGTTCCAGAGAGCGAGGTCGGTCCGATCTCGAGCGAGTAGACAAGTCCCGTGGCGTCGGCGTTCGGACCTGTGGAATCGGAGGCGCTCGGCGGCGGCCGCGTGGACGACGTCGATGGTCTCCGCGCGCGGCACTACGACCTCTTGGCCGTCCTGCTCGGAGGCCCGCCCGGCCAGGATCTGCTCGATACGCTCGCCGGCCTCCCGGGCGGCGACGGGATCCTCGGCCAGCACGTCGCGGACCTGAGCCGCGCGGCGGCAGAGACGATGGGCGCGGAGGTCGAGCGCGAGTTCTTCGCGCTGTTCATCGGTGTGGGCCGGGGCGAGCTGCTCCCCTACGCCTCCTACTATCTCACCGGCTTCCTCAACGAGCGCCCGCTCGCGCTGGTCCGGGAGGATCTCGCGGCCCTCGGCCTCACACGGGACGAGGCTATGAGCGAGCCGGAGGACCACTTGGCCTTCCTGCTGGATGTGATGGCGGGGCTCGCCGGCGGGCGGTTCGCGGCCGGGCCGGATGCGCAGGCGCGCTTCTTCGGCCGGCATCTCGCCCCCTGGGTCGAGCGCTTCTTCGGGGATCTCGAGCGGGCGCAGACCGCGCGCTTCTACCGGGCGGTGGGGGGGCTGGGCCGCACCTTCATGGAGGTGGAGGCGGAAGCCTTCGCGATGGATGCGTGACGAGGATGCAGGCCGTGGCGGTCGGAGCGTGACCGAAACGCGTGACGTGGGTTTCCTATCAAGCGGGTGTCGCTGAGGGAGTTGGATGATGCGGCAGGATCCGAAGACGCTCGGTCGTCGCCAGTTCTTTCGGGCGCTCGGCGGAAGCACCGTGGCGGCCGCCGCCGCGGTCGCGTCGCCGATGGCTGCGACGGAGGCCCAGGCCTACGACCCGGGCCAGGACGAGACGCGCAGCCGGTACCGCCTGAGCGACCACGTGAAGGCGTTCTACCGGACCAACGGCTACGAGACGCTCCTGAAAAATCCCGATCCCGCGCCGGGCACGAAGTGAGGCTGCCATGCTGACGAAGCGGAAGAGCGGCGAGGCCAGCCGCAGCAAGCATCAGGCGGTCGCAGCCGGTCTCGCGGCCGGCGTGCTCGACCGGCGTGCGTTCCTGCGCAAGTCCGGGCTTACCGCCGGGGCGCTCGCCGCCGCGGGCTCGATCCAGCTCGGCGCCGTCCGCAAGGCCGAGGCGGCCGGCTCGTCGGCGGTCGGGCCGGGGACGGTCATCAAGAAGAACATCTGCACGCATTGCTCGGTCGGCTGCACGGTGACCGCCGAGGTCGTGAACGGCGTGTGGGTCGGCCAGGAGCCGTCCTGGGCGAGTCCCATCAACCGCGGCACCCACTGTGCCAAGGGCGCCGCCATCCGCGAGCTGGTCTCGTCGGACCGCCGCCTGAAGTATCCGATGAAGCTCGTGGGCGGCCAGTGGCAGCGGGTCTCCTGGGATCAGGCGATCGACGAGATCGGCGACAAGCTGCTGCAGATCCGCGAGAAGTGGGGTTCCGATTCCGTCTACTGGCTCGGATCGGCCAAGTACACGAACGAGGCCGCGTACCTGCTGCGCAAGTTCGGGGCCTTCTGGGGCACCAACAACGTCGACCATCAAGCGCGCATCTGCCACTCGACCACCGTGGCGGGCGTGGCGAATACCTGGGGCTACGGCGCCCAGACCAATTCGTACAACGACATCCGCAACGCCAAGACCATGATCATCATGGGCGGCAACCCCGCCGAGGCGCATCCGATCTCGATGCAGCACGTGCTGTCCGGGAAGGAGATCAACCGCGCCAACCTGATCGTCATCGACCCCCGTTTCACCCGCACGGCGGCGCACGCCACCGACTATGTGCGCATCCGCTCGGGGACCGATATCCCGGTCGCCTGGGGCATGCTCTGGCACATCTTCCAGAACGGCTGGGAGGACAAGGACTTCATCCGCCAGCGCGTCTACGCGATGGACGACGTCCGCAAGGAGGTCGCCAAGTGGACGCCCGAGGAAGTCGAGCGCGTGTCCGGCGTGCCGGGCGAGCAGCTCCGCCGCGTGGCCGAGAAGTTCGCCAAGGAGAAGCCCGCCACCATGATCTGGTGCATGGGCAACACGCAGCACACGGTCGGCACCGCCAACGTGCGCGCGCTCTGCATCCTGTGCCTGGCCACGGGCAATGTCGGCAAGCCGGGCACGGGCGCCAACATCTTCCGCGGGCACACGAACGTGCAGGGGGCGACCGACCTCGGCCTCGATGTGACGAGCCTGCCGCTCTATTACGGCCTCGTCGAGGGCGGCTGGCGGCACTGGGCCCGCGTCTGGGAGGTGGACTACGCGTGGCTGCAGTCGCGCTTCGATGAGGTTCCCGCGGCCGCCGGCCGCAAGGCGCGGTCCCGCAAGGAGAACATGGAGACCCCGGGCATCACCTCGACCCGGTGGTTCGACTCCGTGAACCTCCCGCCCGAACAGATCGATCAGCGCAGCCCCACCCGGGCGATGATGATCTCGGGCCATGGCGGCAACACCGTCACGCGGCTGCCCGAGGCCCTCGAAGGTCTGAACAAGCTCGACCTGCTGGTCGTCGCGGACCCGCATCCGACCACCTTCGCGGCGCTCGATGCCCGGCAGGACAACACCTACCTGCTCCCGATCTGCACCTCGCTGGAGATGGACGGGTGCCGCACGGCCTCGAACCGGTCCCTGCAATGGGGCGAGCAGATCGTGAAGCCGGCCTTCGAGTCCAAGAACGACTACGAGTTCCTCTACCGGCTCTCGAAGAAGCTCGGCTTCGCCGACCCGATGTTCAAGAACATCACGGTCGAGAATAACGTCCCCCTGGCCGAGGACATCCTGCGGGAGATCAACCGCGGTGGCTGGTCGACGGGCTATTGCGGGCAGTCGCCCGAGCGCCTGAAGGCGCATATGCGCAACCAGCAGAAGTTCGATCTCGTCACCCTGCGGGCGCCGAAGGACGATCCGGAGGTGGGCGGGGACTATTACGGCCTGCCCTGGCCCTGCTGGGGCAAGCCGGAGATCCGCCACCCGGGCTCGGCCATCCTCTACAACACGGCTTTGCACGTGAAGGAGGGCGGCGGCACGTTCCGCGCGCGCTTCGGCACCGAGCGCAACGGTGAGACCCTGCTGGCCGAGGATTCCTACTCGAACGGCTCCGACCTGACCGACGGCTATCCGGAATTCACCCTCGGCGTGTTCAAGAAGCTCGGCTGGGACAAGGATCTCACGGCGGACGAGCTGGCGACGATCCTGAAGATCGGCGGCGACAAGCCCGACACGGTGAGCTGGGCGACCGACCTCTCGGGGGGCATCCAGCGGGTCTGTCTCAATCACGGCGTCTCGCCGTTCGGCAACGGCAAGGCGCGCGCGAATGCCTGGAACCTGCCCGACCCGGTGCCGGTCCACCGCGAGCCGATCTACTCACCGCGCCCGGATCTCGTCGCCAAGTACCCGACGCGGCCCGACGAGCGGCAGTTCCGCATGCCCAATATCGGGTTCTCGGTGCAGAAATCCGCGGTCGAGCGCAACGTCGCCCGGGACTTCCCGATCATCCTCACCTCGGGCCGCCTCGTCGAGTACGAGGGCGGCGGTGAGGAGACCCGGTCCAACCCGTGGCTCGCCGAGCTGCAGCAGGACATGTTCGTCGAAATCAACACCGGTGACGCGGCCGAGCGCGGCATCAAGGACGGTCAGTGGGTCTGGGTCTCGGGCGCAGAGAACAACGCCAAGACCAAGGTGAAGGCCCTCGTGACCGACCGCGTGGGGAAGGGCGTCGCGTTTATGCCGTTCCATTTCTCCGGCTGGTACCAGGGCAAGGACATGCGCGACTACTACCCGAAGGGCACCGACCCGGTCGTGCTCGGCGAGAGCGTCAACACCGTCACGACCTATGGCTTCGATCCCGTCACCGGCATGCAGGAGACGAAAGCCACCCTGTGTCAGATCCGAGCGGCCTGAGAGGAGCGACCTGATCATGGCGCGCATGAAGTTTCTCTGCGACGCGGATCGTTGCATCGAGTGCAACGCCTGCGTCACGGCGTGCAAGAACGAGCACGAGGTGCCGTGGGGCATCAACCGGCGGCGGGTGGTGACCCTCAACGACGGCAAGCCCGGTGAGCGCTCGGTCTCGATGGCCTGCATGCACTGCACCGACGCGCCCTGCGCGGCCGTGTGCCCGGTCAACTGCTTCTACACCACCGCCGACGCGGTGGTGCTGCACTCCAAGGACATCTGCATCGGCTGCGGCTACTGCTTCTACGCCTGCCCGTTCGGCGCACCGCAGTACCCGCGCGTCGGGAACTTCGGGTCCCGGGGCAAGATGGACAAGTGCACCTATTGCTCGGGCGGTCCCGAGCCCGACCTCTCGACCGCCGAGTACGAGAAATACGGCTCGAACCGCCTCGCGGAGGGCAAGCTCCCGCTCTGTGCCGAGATGTGCTCGACCAAGGCGCTGCTCGCGGGCGACGGCGAGATGATCGCCGAGATCTACAAGCAGCGGGTGATCAAGCGCGGGTACGGCTCGGGGGCCTGGGGCTGGAAGACGGCCTATCGCGAGACGATCGCGCTCTGATGGGGGCTGCCCCTCGGCCGAGGGGCACGCAGGAACAGGGGCCGCGGCGGCGTCCGCGGTCCGCTCGACCGATCTGAAAGGAACGCCGATGCGGCGGGCATGGACGCTTCTCAGCACTCTCGTCCTGGCAACGGCGCTCTTGTCGGCGCCGGGTGTCGACGGGGCCGCGCAGGCGCAGAACCCGATCCAGGCCGATGGCCGGAACCCGATGGGGGCGAACCCCACGGCGGATTCGATCAATGAGGAGCTTCTGTTCCGGCAGGCCCCCAAGATCAGCGGGCGCATCAGCATCCCGGACGGCAAGGCCGCCAACCTGATCCAGCCGCAGGGCCGCACGTATCAGATGTTCCGGGAGGGCTGGCTGCCGTGGATCGGGGCTCTGGCGATCCTCGGCATGCTCGGGGCCCTGGCGCTCTTCTTCCTCTGGCGCGGCCGGATCATCACGGATCACAGCCAGGAATCCGGCAAGAAGATCCTCCGGTTCAACGCGTTCGAGCGGTTCACGCACTGGATGACGGCCGTGTGCTTCATCATCCTGTCCCTGTCCGGCCTGAACTACATCTTCGGCAAACGGCTGCTGATGCC